>Ga0172381_10000308_pt1 | contig 59779 bp, 97 predicted proteins | sample Leawel6488metaG_FD_119754 | JGI IMG/M metagenome (GOLD analysis project Ga0172381, IMG submission 119754) | Leachate microbial communities from a municipal landfill in Southern Ontario, Canada - Leachate well 64-88 metaG | ecosystem: Engineered > Solid waste > Landfill > Unclassified | place... | reverse complement strand
GTCTAGTGAGAGAGTGTCTAAAATTGAGACACCCCCCTCCCCCCAAGTTTCTTTCGCAGTCCAGCAATCTCTTCTTTGGGTTCTGTATTCCTTCTATTCTCCCCTTGCTGTCTTGCTGTCGTGGCACCGCCTGCATAGACCCTGCCAGTTCGATGTGTCCCAGAACAGTGCCTTGTTTCCGCGATGTGGAATTATGTGATCCACACAGGTTGCTGGTACTAGGCGACCACTATGCTCGGCAAATGGATCTGTACACAGTGGGTTGTCTGCCAAGTACTGCTTGCTTGCCGCCTGCCATGCTGCGTTATAACCGCGCTCTGCAGCTGTGCCTCTGCGCTGGTCATACTGCTGCTGGCGTCTCTGAGCGTGCTTGGTACAGTAGCCCCTGACTACCAGCTCTGCGCAGCCGGGATACCTACACGGACGTACCGGCATGCTCCTTATACCAGTACACCGTGTTCTCTAGACCCATCGGCAGGCTGTAGTGACAGTGCCAGTCGAGCTGCTGTCTTATCAGGCCGGTGTCTATGGCGTACCGCCTGTCGTGTCCCGGTCTGTCCGCTACTTGGGTCAGTAGAGAGACGGGCTTGCCGAGCAGCCGTAAGACCTCTCTCAGAATCAGAATGTTGGGAGTGGCGTACTCTGCTCCGATGTGGTAGGTAGCCCCACTGGTTCCACGTTCGAGGACCGCCAAAATGGCCTCACAATTGTCGTCTACATAGATCCAGTCGCGCTGCTGTAGTCCGTCGCCATAGACCGGAACCGGCTTGTCTTGCAGTGCATTGGTTATGGCTAATGGGATCAGCTTCTCTTTGTACTGGCAGGGTCCGTAGTTGTTGCTGGAGCGGGTAATCACCACGTTCATCCCGTGTGTGTGTCCTGCTGCACGCACAAGATGTTCTCCTGCCGCCTTACTAGCCGCGTATGGATTGTTGGGTGATAGCGCATCACTCTCGGAAAATAGATCTGGTACTGGGATACTGCCGCCCACTTCATCCGTGGAAACGTAGAGGAAGCGCTTGACGCCTTTTTCTCTTGCCGCGTCCAGTAACACCTGCGTACCGAGCACGTTTGTTCTTATGAACTCGGAAGCGCCTGCTATACTACGGTCTACGTGGGACTCTGCCGCAAAATGGACTATGGCGTCGCAATCCCGTGGGAGAGCCTCACGCACCGCGTCCGTGTCGCAAATGTCGCCCTGCACGAAGGTGTAGTTCGGTAGATCCGCCACGCTGGCGACGTTCTCGAGGCTGGCGGCATAGGTCAGTTTGTCGAAGTTCGTAACTTTCCAGCCGTCCTTTGCTGCGGTCATGCGAACGAAGCATGATCCAATAAAGCCTGCTCCGCCTGTAACGAAGATGTTCATTTCCGCCAACCGACCAACAGTAGGAGTGCCGCGCCTACCAGAAACGCGCACATGAGAAGTAGCGCTTTGATCTGAATGAGATTACTTGCTGTCATCTCGCTCCAGTACCTCAGCCATCACTATGGCCGCCCATACCTCTTAACGAACTGGTAGCTGGCAGAGGTAACCGTGTCCTTCCTCGCGCTCAAGCCCGTCATGTTCAATGATTTCCCAATCTATACCGTCTGGTATTTTTTCCACGTAGATGCAAACCAGAATTCCGCATTCCCGAGCTACCCGTATCTCCTCCAATGTGCCCTTCGAGGACATCCATCCATTGACCAAAACGACCAGATCCGCGCACTTAAGCCACTCGATGTCCCCTTCCAGCCAGACGTTATCGGGGCACGCACCGCCTAAGAACGCGGCGTTCATGTGTGGGCAGAACACCGCATATCCCATCTGCCAGAGCGCTACCGCTATAGCCTCAGCGTTGCGGATATTCTGTTTGACTTCGTACTCAGACTCGCCGCGATACGGTCCGGATACGTACGCTTTCTTCATGGCCTCGTAAACACTACGCGCTCAAGCCCGTCATGTTCAATGATTTCCCAATCTGTTCCGTCTGGTATTTCTTCCACGCTCAAATCTGCTAGCGGCCCTGACGCTATGTCGCTACCCAGCACCTCTAGAACTTCTACCAAATCAGGGTCATTTCTGGGTATCTTCTTCTCGTCAAGCCATGGAGGTGCCCCGGAAAAGAACCGCCCGTGCCGGATCTCCCTGCCCTTAGCCTTGGCATAAGCCCAGATAGCCTCCCCAGCTAGGCCGAAGCCGCCGTAGCACTGGTTTATCACGAGCTTCATCTACTTATGGCCTCTCGGATCGCCTGCCCCATCTCCTGCGGAGAACTACACTCTCCCATCTGGAATGGCACGTCCTTCGTCAAAGCTGCAGCCGCTTGTGTCAACATCTTGAGACTGAGGCAATCCCCGCAGACATTCCATTGCAGCTCTGTTGCGTTGTACGTCAGAGAGGCCTTGTACAGGGGGCCGCAAATCGCTCCTTTACAGATATTGCAGTGCTCCATGATGTTTTTCGCTAGACCAGTCAGCCATCCCCAGCCACCTATCTCCCGATGTACCTAATCACCTCTTGCAGTGCCCAGTACTCTGGGTTGAGTAATAGGGTGGGCAGCATATAGGCATAGAGTATCGCAGCAAACAGACAAGGTACACCAACTGCCCAGCAGGCAGCAGTCACCACGCCTGCGTCACCGTTATCGTCCCTCTTCCAATCGGTTGCTCTGTAGATGTGTCTACCCACGACTGCGCACGCACCCACCATGAGTAGGAACAGGATTGTGGTTGCTATAGACGTAATCGCTTCTACCTTCGCCTGCTTTATCAGCACGCCCCACAAGTACTCCGTCGTTGTGCCCAGTTTTACTGCTAAAGCGTCAAGCCTTGCTAGCAGTTCTTCCTTCACTTTCCCCCTTTAGAATGGAATTTCCGCATCATCGGTCAGTGGTTCCAACAAGGTCGTCGGAACCCTGCTATCTTCCAGTTCGGTCTCTTCTCGCCCACCCAGCAGAATAACCGTGTCCGCAATCACCTCTGTGACGTAGACTTTGCGTTTTTCCGCGTTCTCATAGTGCCTCGTGCGCAATCGCCCCTCTACGTACACCGTTTGGCCCTTTTTTAGGTATTCGGCGAGCTTCTCGTGCCGCCAAAGGACTACATCGTGCCAATCCGTCTCTTCTTTCCACTGGTCGGTTGATTTGTCCTTCCAGCGACGAGATGTGGCGATAGAGAAGGTAGTTACGGCGGTTCCGCTTGCCGTGAACTTGGTATCAGCGTCTCTGCCGAGATTGCCGATCAGGATTACCTTGTTTACGCTACGTGATGCCATTTTGAATCATAACTCCCGACAGATGTACAAGATGTCCTGCAACTGTGCGGATGGTTTCGCTGTGAACAGCATGTTGCCACCCTCGACGGGATCAATCCGTAGCTTCACGAACTCGTTAAGGTGGTCGCTCATTGCCCGGAGTCGCCTGACAACTAGATAAGGGAGATCAGCAGGGGACTCCAGTAGGCGGAACAGCCTCTCCATAGCGTCCTGAAAAGGAGTTATGTCAGCCGATATCGTTACCGTTGCTAAGTTTACGCTCATTTACTCCTCTGCCATCCATCGCCGTGAGGCGTATGGATCATCGCCTCGTGCTCCGCTTTCGTGCCGTTTTCGCCTGCGGGCGTGACCGTGCGCCCGTAAATAGACACGCCCGCATGTATGCAGAACGTTGCTAGTTTGGTGGCTCCCTCGGGGTCGCCTTCGTTGTTCCAGTAGCAATTCCGCAACGTCCGCAGTACTAGCTTATGATCCATCCCGTGATCGGCCCACCACGTCTTGTTCGTCGGACCGTCTAGAGCATCTTTCCCTGTGCGGTGATGCTCTGCGCACAATGGCACCGCATCGAAGTCGCTGGCCTTCGTTCCCATCCCGTGAGGGCCGGTATGCGCCGCCTCTGCCTTCCCACCACATACTAGGCACGGTAGGGTCCGTATATACGCCAGATACGCCCCTGAACGTGGGGGTCGCTTGCTGGCAGCTACCTGTCGGGATAGTTTTTCGTTCGGCAATCAGCGATCACCTGCAGGAAGATCGGCCTCGCACTCTCCGGCGCGTAATTCCATCCGCCGCGAGATCCATCCAGCCGGGTTAAGTCCCATACACGGACACCATCGCTCATGCGCTCGCTGTAACTGTATTTCTTTCCTGTCGGTGGGCGGGTGAGCGGTTTCGGGTCGCCTTGGCGTAGTTTCAGAATGGCACGTCGAGGTATCCCCGTGCTGCCCTTCACCACAAAGACTCGATCCGCCAAAATCAGCTTCTTTAGTCGATGTGGTGAACATTGATCTACGCATTGTCCTTCTGCACTGTAGAGCGGAACTCCCTTGCTTATATGCAGTTCTCCTGTTCAGCTTCTGCGAGGCACTGTCTTAGCGACCGCCCCGGCGGTCCATAGGGATATTCCAGCTACCTACCGTTGTCCCGGTAAGTGCATCTCAAGAGGTGCTGCACGGTGCCCGTCCTGTGCATGGCAGCATAGGCGCAATATCGGTCCCCTGCTACTTCGGCTGTCGTCATCACCTTAGAACTCAGCATCGGCACCCATTCGCCCTTATTATCAGTTTGACTCGCCACCAGCAGATCTACATTCCGTAGGTGCTCTTCTTCTGCCCCACATGCCCAACACTGAGTTATCAGCCCCGGCTTGTTTGGATCTGGCTCGTATTGCTCACCGCATTTGCAAAGCACGTCTTATCCCTACAACCCATAAGTAGAAGTGGGATGAGGAATTTAACAAATCAATTTTGCTAGTTTCTGTTTTGCCGCCTCTAGCCATTGGCAGACGCATTGCTGAGTGACCTTCAACTCTGCCGCCGCCTCTTCCTGCGTGTAGCCATCTATCTCACAGAGGATAAACGCTGATCGGTGGGCCGAGGGCAATTGTTCTAGCGACACAAGTATCGTCATGCCGTCTACCAGCCGCCTCTCTTCCCGGTCATACTGCTGCTGGGGGTCAGGCAGAGTCTCACAGCAGTTCCGACTTGTCCAGTGTCGCCTGTCCTCGTAGACATAGCTCAGCATAAAGGACTTAGCATTTCTGAGGACATGAAACGGGTCGGTGTCGCCGCGCTCAAGGTTTCGCGCCAGCGAGTAGTAGCCCACAGACACCAGCTCGTCGTATTCGATGGGAGGACGCTGACCAGCCAAGATCATCCGCTTGGCTATGCGCCGTATAGAAGGAAGGAACTTCTCGGCTAACTCTGATCGTTCGTCGTCGGTGATTAGTCTACCCCCTCGACAGTTTTGGTTATTGCTCACTGCGGACGCAGTTATGGCGGGGGTTGCTGCGAGGTCGATCCCGTGGACTACTTCTTTGCCTTCTTCGCAGCGGCCCAACGCCGCTTCTGGGCCGCGCTGATCTTCGCTCTCGCAGCCTTGGACAGCGTGCGGGCCTTCGGTGATACCGTAGTGATCCCCTTTTCCGCCACGGGGCGCTTGTAGTTCAGCTTTGCGCGTATCTCGGCCTCTTGTGCGTCCAGGGCCGTCCGCTGGGAGGCGATTCCAGACAGTGCCAGTTCGAGCAGGTGCTTTTCGGTCATGGGGGAATGATATCATAGCTTTTTCACGGTTGCTCATGATATCGTCACTAGCTCCACCCCCTCAATCTCACATATCTCATACTCCACTCCCTCTGGAATCTTAACTACTTCCAAGCGCGTCCCCCTTCCGGCCGCCTTCTCCACGCCCAACATGTCTATCACGGCTATCAACTCTGGATCGTCTCTCGGGATGTCGCTCCAAGTGTCCCAATGCTTTCCTATGAATGAGCTGATATCGGTCACCGCGCCGAAGTCTTCGAGGGTCATCCACAAATTCGGCCACTCTGCTTTAATGCGACTTAGTCCGCAGACCTTATCCACGGGGCAGTCGAGAAGGTAGTTTCCCCTCAGCTTGTAGAAATACACCGTTATACCCTTCCGGGTGATGTATTCCTGAATCGCATCCAGCGACAACATCTCAGAGCCCCTAGACCCGATTACTACCTGCTTTGGTTGTTCCACTACGGGCACAGCCATTGCTGTTGCCGTAACCGCCCCGCCCGTAAACAACTTGAACAAACTACGCCTGTTCACCTTATCTTCTCCCAGTGTTCATCTCTATTCGCGGTTCGTTCCGTCGTCCTCTTACTGCTCGAGAACACATCTTCGTAAAATGCATCAGTAATAGCGTCCATGATCTCCGTGGCTCCGACGCTGGCTCCTGCGGCCTTTGGATCGCCGGTGGCTGCGTACTCCTTGCCCCACTTGGTCTCGATGCCCGCCGCGAGTTTCCAGCACTCAGTCGCCACTTGCTTACGTATAGTCCGTACCGCCGCAGCGATGTCGGGCTTCGGTCTCTCCTTTACCTGTCGCGCTAACGCAGGACTGAAGGTCTTCATTCCTCCTCCTCGTGGATGAGCTCTGTTCATGATCCCCTCATCTCCCCCACTATGTTCTGCGGTTTCGCCAGTTCATGTATTCTGCAGAGGATCTTGTGTCGCGCTCGTGCCGCCGCATCGGTGCGCCGTCGCCTATCCTGTCCCATTTTCCTCCGACACGATGGACACCAGTACGCATTGCCAGCCGTGGTTCTGAATCTGCAGCCACAGCCACCGCGATGAGTGTCACAGGTTCGCCAGACAAAGAGGTCTAGGGTCATTTCCTTTTTCCCCCTACTCTATGAAGTCCGTGACAACGATTGTGATTCGTGAGCTCTTGTTCCCTACAGGCTGTGCGTCACTTACGAATCCAGTGAAACTATAAAATCTCACACCGTCCACACTGAACTTAAAAACGCATCCTTCAGATCCAAACATGTCCAACGGTAGGGCGAAGCAGTCAAACTCACCGATGATCTGCTTGACGTGAAGCCAGCCGCAGTCCTTGGATACAAGGGCGGCAAGACTACAGCCAAGCGCATGACGGCCAAAGACCCCGACTACTACAAACGGATCGCGGCTATGCGCAAAGAACGCAAGGGCGGAAGGCCAAAGAAGGAGAATGCCTAGCCAACATCACGTGTCTGTGTGTCTCCGTCTATTGGGCTCACATCGGCCAGTAAAAACGGTACAGGACCGAGAGCGCCCCCATTTCCAGCCCGCATCAACCTGAAATTAGCCTCATCGCAGATCAATACTCTATCGACCGTACAATCCCATACCAGTCGCTCTGAACGACGGCCGTCAAACTCCTTAATTAGAACGCGTTGCCCTCTACGGAATTCCTTCATGACAAGATTAACTCCCGGTGGTTGTACGTCTGGCACGAAGTTCGCCTTGAAAACCTTGATGCTGCGGCTAACCGGTACCATCTCTAAGCTCGCACCTGTGGCAATCGAAGGGAGGTGCGCTCGAATCCAATCAGCGAGTCGTTCTGTCATTCCACCTCCTCGATGGTCAGCGTGGCGCGGCGGACGTCGTGCCTACCCTTAATGTGGTCATAGTAGGGCCTATCATGGTACTCAGCGTCCTCGCGGCGCGTGTAAAAGCGTACAAGTGTACACTTTGGTTCAAACTTAAAGTCAACTATAGACCCCACCCACCCCGTGACCGTCTTCGTCTTCTTCAGGGACGCCCTGTACGACAATCCCGCTTCGAGCATCCAATTTGGCCAACCGGCGACGGTCTTTGCCGTCCTTTCCTTACGGAGCGTGGCATAGTCCTCTAGCCTTGCGACGGCAGCGTGATCTTGAGCTAACAGCGCGAACTCTCCGTCTGTAATCAGACCAGCCTCGTGTAGTTCATTGCGCTGGTGCCTGATTAGATCCATCATGCGCTGCACGCTGAGGTCTTCCCGTTCTTCGTCAGGCACTCTAGTCTCCATCGGGCACAGGAAGACGCTGTAGAAGCGCAATTGCCTCCAACAGTGCCCCCACCTCAATAGTCGCGGACTGGCGCAGCATCCCTGTGTAGCGGTGGATGCTGTCGTTTTTAGCCGCCAACTCATTCAGGTAGATAACTTTCTTCCCTAACGCCACGGCGTATCCCATCTCGAATGAGCAGTTATAGTGCGCAGGGTTGCTACTTTCCTGGTAGACAAGCACCCAATCCGCTTGCCGTATCGCTTCTAGGTCCCAGAGCGTGTATAGCTTCTCTTCCTTGTAACCATGGCTTCGCGGGTCCAAGATCCGCCATCCCGGAAGGCTCTCTATCACGCGGTCCTGCCAGCCCGAACGAAAGCCGCCAGCTAAATACAAAGTTGGTCTTCTGTCAGTCACTCCACCCTCCTAACCTTCGCCGCCCAGACCCACGGGTTGCTGCAGCACGTAGAATATCCGCGCTTGCTATACCTGGAGTCCCAGTCATCCCAAACTGCAGCGCAAGCATTGCCGCAGACATCACTTTCCTTGTCACACCGCCACCCGCTGTTGCCTATTCCTAGCCCATCGTGATACGTAGCTCCGTGATTGATGGCATCCGTCTCCGTTAGACTTAGTATCTTCCCTACCCTCACGTCCTCAACCTCCAGCGTGATGCGAGAGTACCGTCTGGGCATGTGCATCGGCGACCGCCACGGTTGCCCACACGTTGGGTGATCAGTGGCCCTATAAAAGACCACCAATTGCTCATCCTCATCCTCACACCACGCCTCCCTGACCCACAGCCTGTCGCCCTTATGCCACGGAGGAGTTCCGACTGGCTGCGGATTCACCGGCACCAGCAGCAGCGTCTTGCGCCCCTCAAGTACCGCCCTTACTTCCCAGTCCCGTAGATGAACCGGGCGCTCACGTTGTTTGGTCATTGTTCCCTCCGCCCGCGCCTAATACTGGTCGTGTAGAAGGGCGCTCCTTCCCCCTTTTGATCTCCTTTACTAACACCGACACGACCAGCTGTCGGTGTTCCAAGTGCAGATTTCCTCCCAGATCTATACGTCCGGTAGGCTCACTTAACCTATCCACACTTGCAGTGGCGGCCGGAACCCCCTTGGCCTTCAGCCAAGTTCTAAGGGCATTCCCCATCTCGTAGCGAGCGTCCGCTTCTCTAGCTGATCCTCGTTTTGCCATCACCCTTTCTCCTCTTGGCCGCTCGGAACACGCTTGAGCACCCCGTCGCACATGTACCGAAGCTCACCCCTCTCTTCAGGTTCCAAATACAACGTGTTGGCGATATTCTCAAACCATTCGTGCTTGCGGCGACAAGCATCTGCGTACTGTTTTTGCGCGTGATCCCAGACAGAGTTAATGAGAGACTGTATAGACTCAATCTCATTGATGATCTGCTCGATACTTTCCCTGTCGCTTGGCGCAAGGAGGTACGAACCGTCTTCCAGTAGCTCGTATCCCCGTCCAGGGCTACCGTACTTGCCATTCCTTCCCATGTGATGTCCTAGCCGATTGCGGAACTCCGGCCTTTCGCCCGTGATCCGTCCGCACTCGTCGCGTTCGTAGATGTCTGGTTTTTCTTTGGTTTTCTTAGCGTTGGTCTTCTTCATTAGTGCTCCTTCCGCTCAATCAGCCGCATTGCTCCCTTCGCCCTGTTCCGCCAGCACCCTCCGCAGCTCGTCCCAAGCGGTCTGCATCCTGGCGGTCCACAACTTAGGATCATCTGCCGGATGTGGAAGTGCCGTTTCGCCGCGCAGATCCGCCACTTCCAATAATTCGGTAGCGGCATCAATCAGAGCCTTGTAACGATCAGCCATTGCCCCCTCTGCACAATTCCGCCCCGTTGCGGTCACACTCATACAGCACGGTTGCGCGCTGGAACCCGATCTTGAATAAGTATCGCGGACGTTCCCACGCCCATAGCTCGTCCACATGCACGCGGATAGCTATGTGCTTGTCGTCTCGTCCGCAACGGAACTCCTGGCAGTAGATGGGTTTCGAGCACGCATGGTATTTCCCGCCACCACACTCCCCGCTCGCCGGATTCCAGGCAGGATGTACCAGCGTTGTCCCCGGCGTCCATCTGGTCTCCCAAGGTTCGCCCTCTTGGGTCAGGTGAGCCGATGAGACGCGCTTGTAGAGGGTCACATACCCATCACCATCTACCGCCACAGCATTGCGCTCCAACCACCCACGGACGCCAGTCATCGTGGAAGGGTGCAACAGCCCCGTGCAGCCGCCGAGGTAGAGATGCCCGCCGACAGTCAAGCCCTCGGGCAGCGCCGTGAGCCCCGTGCACCCGTAGAGGTAGAGATACCCGCTGACGGTCAAGCCCTCGGGCAGCGACGTCAGACCCGTGCAGCCGTTGAGGTGGAGATCCCCACTTACGGTCAGGCCCGCCGGCAGCGACGTGAGTCCTGTGCAGCCGCAGAGGTAGAGATCCCCACTTACGGTCAGGCCCGCCGGCAGCGCCGTGAGTCCTGTGCAGCCGCCGAGGTAGAGATGCCCGCCGACAGTCAAGCCCTCGGGCAGCGACGTGAGCCCCGTGCAGCCGGAGAGGTAGAGATTCCCGCCGACAGTCAAGCCCTCGGGCAGCGACGTGAGCCCCGTGCAGTCGCCGAGGTCGAGATACCCACTTACGTGCATGTCTGACGGGGCCTTGCCGTTGAGTATTAACTGTCTCGCTTCTGAGGCAATCAGGTATTTGTCAGCCATTGTTCCCTCCGCACAATTCCGCCCCGCTGCGATCACACTCGTACAGCACGGTCCCACGCTGGAACCCGATCTTGAATAAATACTGTGGATTGTCCCACGCCCATAGGTCGTCCACATGCACGCGGATAGCTATGTACTTGTCGCCCGTGCCGCAGCGGAACTCCTGGCAGTAAATAGGCCTAGAGCACGCGTGGTACTTTCCGCCGCCGCACTCCCCGCTCGCCGGATTCCAGGCAGGATGTACCAGCGTTGTCCCCGGCGTCCATTGCGTCTCCCAAGGTCTTTCCTCTTGCGTCAGATACGCCGCTGAGACGCGCTTGTAAAGGATCACATAACCATCACCATCTACCGCCACAGCATTGCGCTCCAACCACCCCGCAACGCCGGGCTGCTTAGATGGACGTAACAGCCCCATGCAGCCGTCGAGGTCGAGATGCCCGCCGACGGTCAGGTCCTCCGGCAGCGCCGTGAGCCCCGTGCAGCCGCCGAGGTCGAGATACCCGCTGACGGTCAGGCCCGCCGGCAGCGACGTGAGCCCCGTGCAGCCGCCGAGGTCGAGATCCCCGCTGACGGTCAAGCCCGCCGGCAGCGCCGTGAGCCCCGTGCAGCCTCGGAGGTAGAGATGCCCGCCGACAGTCAAGCCCTCGGGCAGCGACGTGAGCCCCGTGCAGTCGCCGAGGTTGAGATACCCACTTACGTGCATGTCTGACGGGGCCTTGCCGTTGAGTATTAACTGTCTCGCTTCTGAGGCAGTCAGGTATTTGTCAGCCATTGTTCCCTCCGCACAATTCCGCCTCCCCTATCCGTCGCCCAATCCACTCCGCACACATAACAGCGCCATGTGCTCCTGTGCGCGCTCTTGGCTGATGTCGATATAGGCTGGATTTAGTTCAATGCCCTTAGATCTTCGACCATTCTTCACAGCGACAATCCCTGTAGTCCCAGTGCCAGAGAATGGGTCAAGTACAACGCCGCCCTCGGGACATCCGGCCAAGATACACGGCTCAATCAGATCCGGTGGGAAAACCGCAAAATGTGCTCCTCGAAATGGCTTAGGAGCGATGGTCCACACGTCACGGCGATTCCGTGTCCCCGTGCCAGTGCCCACATAAGGTCTTCCGCTGTGCAAGCGACTTTGTTTCTGAGACTCTATCCATTTATTTGCTCCTCCAAACCTCCCTGGTGTTTTACGCTTTCCCTCATCAGGTCGTTGCAGCGGCTCCGCGATAGCCTGAGCGTCGTAGTAATACTTGGCAGACTTGGCTAGAAGGAAAACGTGCTCGTGTGATCTGGTGGGCCTATCGCGCACACTCTCCGGCATCGGGTTTGGCTTGTGCCAGATGATGTCTGAGCGGAGATACCAACCATCCGCTTGAAGGGCAAAGGCAACGCGCCAAGGAATGCCGACGAGGTCTTTGGGTTTGAGAGTTGGATGCTTGCGTGATCCCGAAGGCCGTTCCTGTTCGCGCCCATCCCATGCTGGAGATGGCAAGGAACCCACGGTTATTCTACGCTGTTTACCGTGCCCCCGGTTTTGCCCTCCATAATTACCCCAAGATCCAGCAAAACTATCCCCCAGATTCAGCCACAGCGTTCCATCGGGCCGTAGCACACGCCGAACCTCGCGGAAGATCTCTACGAGATGCTGAACATACAGTTCGGGCGTTGGCTCCAGACCAAGCGAGCCACGCCAACCATCAGGCCAAACCATAGGCTCCAGCCCATAGTCCCGTAGCCCCCAGTACGGAGGACTAGTCACGCAGCAGTGGACGGACTCCGGCTCCATCGTTTGCAGCACGTCGAGGGCGTGGCCTTCAGTTACCATAAAAGTTTACTTCCCTCCCTCCGCACAATTCCGCACAATCCGGTCCGGTCCGCATTTCGTCCGCAAACGTGCTAAAGCTAAGTCCTTTGTTATGTATAATGGGTGAGTGTAAGTGCTTTAGAAACGGGGTGGATACAATACTCGCGATATTGTATTCCAGCCCATTATGATTCCGTATGCTGTTTATTTCAAGCACCTTAGCCTATTCACCCTCTGGTTTGCTCCACACTTCGTCCGCAGAATTCTCCCGGAGCCTACCGGCGAGACTGTTACAATACCGTATATCTGCTTCCCTGTGTTCACGCTCCCGCGCCTCTTTTACCCGACGAAATTCCGTCGGATTCTCGCTCATGACGTTTAGGTAATGCTCGATAGCTTCCCCCATATCGTTGAGGACTTCTTGGATCGACTCGCCCTCCACTTCAGAACCGGGGATCTCCGCGCAGGTCGCCGTGGACCACCCGATGAGATCAACGCACGGTGTGATACGAACCGTGAATGTTTCAGGAATATTGAGTCCGTCACCCATCACCTTGCTCCTTCCGCTTCCCGGTCCATAGACTACGCCACCCTGAAGAATGCGGCGGTTTAGCTTCCCACTTCTCGCAGGTGCCTTCCCCGTTGACCTCTTCGCATTTCCGGTAATTCGCTATTCCATTGACGAAGTCTCGCTTGGTCGGGTGCGCCAAGCAGAACGCGGGCCACACGGTTCCCGTCAGATCGCTAGAGTGCCGCCAGTAGTTGCGACACTTCACGCAGTCACCCATCAGCCTTGCTCCTTCCGCGCTGCGCAACGCTCAAGGATGCCCCGAGCTTGCTCTTCCGCTGACGGCCAGGAGCCGTCGAATATGGCATGGTAATATTCGTTGTCGAACTCAACATCACCGAGAGCACTGTAGAGTTCGTCCACTAAGGCGCGGAGTTCCTCAACGCTGCCCTCTTTTTTGACCGTTCCAACCCTCCTGTGTCTCTGACACAGGCGACACTCACAAGACTCACCCATCACCTTGCTCCTTCTCGCCCTTCCAGCCGTAGGCATTAAGCACAGCCTCCGTGATGGCGCGGGCTGTTATGGCATCTCCATTCGGTGTGATGCGACCATCCTTCACCGCTTGCGTCATTACCTCTTGCGCGTTTTTGATCCTTTCTAGCGGGTTCCACCCAAATATGCAGATCCACATCGTTGCAACATCTGAGCTAACTCCCATGACGTTTTCCGCTAAGAACCTTATGGCCTTAGAGTCCTCATATCCAAGGGTTCTCGATCCGCCACTGCCACTAAGAACTGTAAACCTTTCTGCGCTCTCGTTACCCATCACCCGTGCTCCTTCTCCAGAATTCTGGGATGGTGCATTCGATGCTGCTTTCTTCCTTGCCATTCCGTTCTCTCCTTTCACTGCACAAACTCTGCCTGCATCTGCCGCACCGTCGCTTTCCTACGTTCTATGTCCGGCAGCATATATAACCGCGTCGTGTCCGCGTTCGCGTGTCCCGCTTGCGCCATCACGTCAAACACGGTGGCTCCGGTTTCCGCGAATCGCGTCAAGTGCATCCTGCGGAATGTGCGCCAGCCCATACCCTTTTGCTTCATGCCGCACTTCTTCATTAGTGGCGTGAGGTAATTCGCCAGCAATTCGCAGTCCTGATACGGCTCGCCGGTCTTCGGATTCGTGAACACGTACTCATCTGTGCCGGCAGGTTGTCGCTGTTCCTTCCAAGCCTGAAATCGCTCAGCCATTGTGCCCAAGGGAAGCGCCCTACACCCACGCACAGACTTCGGCTGTCCTACATCGCCACGGCAATATCTCTCCGTGATGCGAATGCACCCGGCATTCAGATCCACCGCGCTCCATCGCAGCCCGAGGCATTCCGTTATCCGCGCCCCAGTCCACAGCAGCGTCTCGATGATCAGTGCAACATCTGGCCTCACTATCTCCAGCAGTAGTCGGATCTGATCGGGGGTCAATGCCGTCTTCTCGTAGTGCGGCTTCGTCCGCTGTAGCCTGACGCCTTCTACGGGAGATTTGTCCACATATCCCCACGCCTTCGCCCTACTCCAGATACTTGACAACAGACCGAGCAAGGACTTCTTCGAGCTACTTGCCAACTTCAGCCCATTCATGAGCGCCTGAAGATCCACCGCTTTGATGTCGCACAGCCGTTTCTCGGATAGCGCCGGCGCGACGTACGCTCTGATCCAGCCGCGATACGTCTTCTGCGTCGGCACCGCCAGCAACGGTAGGTGATTCTCCTCGAACAGCCGCAGGAATTCAGCGAACGGGATGTGCGCCTGAATCGTGTAGACTTGGCCGTTGACCTTCTGCATGATTTCCGCCTTCAACCGTTCAGCCTGTGCCTTCGTTGTCTTTGAGCACAACCCCAACTGGTGCAACTTTTCCTTGCGCTGTATCTCAGGCTTTCCGCCGACCATCTCCAACACCCTCACCCGATATCGGATGTAGTACGCTCTCCCCTGGCGGGTCTTGCGCACCACCACCCGAGGGTCTTGAAATTCACGTCTCGCCATAGCTTCTCCTTCCACGGGGAAGTATAGCGAACGCAATTCAAGAGGTGGGGTGAGGCGGTAGTTCATCGGCTGGCGGTTCCCTTCCACATGCGGGTTCTACCGTCGAATCGGGCGAGTAGATGTTTGAGATCGGCTAGGCGTGATGTCACCCAAACGTTGCCAGACACGCTCTCCGCATCCGCTATCACCTTCTCAACGGCGTTCTCTAGGCTGTTTTCGTTCTCGTTGTACACGGCACAGGGCTTTACTCGCTCAACAATCGCACCGCTGGATAGTTGTATGGAAGCGATCCAGCGCGACTTGCTAGAGTCGCTGTACAGATCCCACGATGGGAAGGTGGTATCACAGTACAGGTGATTCGCATCGTTGTACTGCAACACCGTTCCGTTTGGATACCTTACTCTGAGCATCTACGTCCTCCTCCTGGCCTCCGCCGAACGAACTCAACCGACTCACTGTAGTAGCCGTTTGACTCTCCAAGCCATCGAATAACCACCAACCCTTTTGCGGTTGCGATTCTGTAGAAGGTCCACGTGTAGGAATCTAGGTCTTCGGGTCGAGCAATCCCGCTAGGCCACTCATCTCCATCTCCACTACGGGACTCTTCCGCCTGCACTATTGGAGATCCAACTAAGTCATCCGCGTCACCGCAGATGTCCGCAACCTCAACGCTCTCGCAGCAAACCTGCTCGTGAAGCAGTGCGTACACCTCACCTTGATCTGTTGTGAACTCGATGTCATTATCACCAACCTTCACGGGGTGCCGTTCACCATCTCTCGATCCGGTTACTGAGGTCAGCGTTTTCCCTACTAGCTCACTGAATGCGTTCTCTGTCTCCATCTCGTTAACTACCCCCATCTTTGATGCGACTCTGACACCCACTCTATGCCGTCGTATTCTTCGAGTTCCCAATTCGCCCCGTCTGGTATCTCCACAATTTCTAATTGGGCGAATTTACCGGACGCCCTTTCGCTTCCCAGTTCTTCAACGACGCCTACAAGGTCTTTGTCATCGCGGGAAATGTCTCTATCATGCAGCCACCTAGCTTGGTATAAAGCGTCGCCACCTACGCGCTTACCGACATCGTCCAGTAATTTGTACGTCATGAAACTGTCAGTGATATCACCAACTTCATCCATACGCTCGCACTCATCCACACCCCCCTCATGCTTATACTTGGTCCGATGGTAAAAGTAGAGCGTTTCTCCCTTAGCCTTGGCGTACGCCCGGATCGCTTCCAGCGACAAACTAAACCCTCCATAACATTTGTTGATTACTAGCTTCATCTACGTCCTCCACTCCCGCGCCGCCGCGTCCAGACACTCCCGATACCGGCAGCGCACAGACAACACCGCGCCCCATGCCTCACCCAGCCACAGCCACCCGGCGACCACGTGCTGCAGCCAAATCGTCAACACCACCAGCGGACTGCGCCGCATCCGGCAGGTGCCGTAAGCGAGGGCAATTCCAGCGGTCGAGAATAATAGCGGTAGGGTTTTCATTCGTTCTCCTTTCGCCGTGCCTCAGCCAGTTTATGAACCAGTCGTGCTATCTGGTCCTTCATTCGCCGGATCTCATCAGCGCACCGTTCTGGCTCGTCGATGAATTCACTCCCCATGAAGCCAGCCTTAGTCATCGCCTTGTTCCAGCGATGGTTGAGGTCTGTAAGTCGCTCGTGTTGGCGTCCTGGTTTCATTCCCCGTCCTCCTTCCAGCCGTATGCGATGGCGACGGCCTCTGTGATGGCGTGAGTATCGGTTAGTTGGTTCGCCATTACTCAGCCCCCCTGACGCGGCGTGCTTGTCTCCAGCCCCACCGCCACACGTAAATTGCGCCATCCGCTGCTACATAAAACGCGGCGGCTAGACACACAATGGACATCTGGACACATCTGATCGGCCACCAATATGCATGACCGTATCGCGCCGACACTTTGTCTGGCTGTTCTTTACCGGGATATGTGTACTCTACTGCCGTCGCCAAGATTACTGCTGCGACCACAATATAGATGCCCACGCCGAGTAGTACTGTATTTACAGTTCTCACCGCTTCCCCCTATGTCCCGTGCCCGTACATCCGCTGGCCTTTCGGTGCCCGCTTCTCGCCATATCGTGCGGCCTCTGCCAAGGACGTCTCACACACAAAGCGCGTTCCGAGCCGCTCCTGTGGCGGATCAAGTAGCCAGTCCCACTTGCCGTGATCGTTCAAGTCAGGGTAATCACCCTGCGCATTTACCTCTGGCATGTCGGTTTTCCTTCGCCCGCTGCTGACGCAAGAGCGTCTCCCAGCGTTTCCCGTACTGCTTGATGAACTTATACCGAGTCCCGTCAATAACTCCCGCCCAGCACCCGGATGTCTTGTAGGTGCTAGCGAAACGAAGAGCGGCTGCACGCGACATAAAACCCACCGTTCCCGATGCTGACGGATGCCGGTAGGCGACGATGTACAGTGCCTTGTCAGTCGGTGCCGTAAAGCGCCTGAACAACCCCCTGCCATCTGAGTACTTGTGCTCAACGTGTGCTAGCATCGCCACTATTTCCCCATCTCCAGCCACAACTTCACGCACCGCAGCGCATCGGCTGGTAATTCACCGCCGTTGATTAGCCCATCCGCTAGATCGCGTCGCGTTTCGATGGAAACGTCGCCATCGCAGAAGGTCTTGATGTACGAATACGGCCGCGGTAGGCCAATGAGATCCGCAGCCGCCTTCAGGAAAAAGCCAGCCGTCCGCACTTCGTACCCTTCCGGTACACACGCATGAACGGCCAGTGCTAACTCCGCGTCCGTGACCTGACTCGAGGCGCCTCGAGCATTCATGGCGATTTCTCCGAGTATCCGGTCGTCTACTGCGGTGTACTTGGTGATCGCCGCTTTCGTCTTGGGCCAGTCAAAGGGGTTAATCGGCTGTTTGCTGTTCCCGCTGACTACCTCTGGAAGGATGGCAGATACCGGAACAAGCCCCGCGCTTGCGCAGTCTTCCATCAATTGCAGCGGAGACTTTTCCACAGGCGCACTCCGCGTATCCGATTCCGTATCCGTATCCGTATCCGTATCCGAGCGCATGTGCTGTGCGTCTGTTGCGCATGTGCTGCGCATGTGCTGTGCATGTGCATAGCATGTGGAGTTTCCCAACGGTGCGGGGTACTTGCTTCTCTTAGCGCGTGTCTGTTGGCGGAAGTCGCGCACTTCTATATATGGTTTGCTGTCAACAACATAACTAAGAAGAAGATCCGCCTTTATGCACTCCGCCAACCATTTCTCTATGTCACTATCTGCTATGCAGTCGATACGCAATGGATAGCACTTGCTACGCAGAAGAGTAGCACGTGCTGTGCATCTTCCGAAGTCATCAACCACTGACATTAGCCGTCGATAAAAGACCTCACCGCCAAAACTAAGCGCGTTGACCTTGTCCGATGAAAGGATGCCCTCTCGTAGAATCCGGTTCGGCACAGTTACAGTGGCTCCTCTCCACACATGAGCTTCAAGTCTTCGGCCTGCTGTTGCTCTGCACCTAGGATCGCTCCGACAATCAGACCAAGGCCAAAGGTGCCCGGCACTTTTAATTGCTCATCTCCCACTAGCTCAGTGACCGTGCTTACCGCCATCCAGAAGGATGCGCTCTGTTTCATGTCGTTAATTGCCAAAGTCACCGCAGTAGCAGAGGCGTTCATTTGTCCCAGCGCTTCGACGATGCGCTCCATCCTTAAGCCGCTCAATAACGTATTTACTCCCGTCGAATCCATTACACCCCTCCGAAGTGTTCCCGATACCAGTTCTCGAACCATTCCAGCGGGTCTGAGCACTTGTACGGGATCTGGCATACCAAATAGCCTTCCCGCCTCCTATCGCTCGTCCAGGCGTCTTGTTTGGCCTTGTGTGCCTTCTTTGGTTGAGCGTTCGGTTGCTTGTCTTCACGAAAGAACTGGTCGCCCCGACCTGGAAGGTTTGGAATAGGATGGCTGGGTTCAAGGGGCCGGGTGCAGAGGTAGTCGGCGTGACCTGATTCCTGCTGCCGCCCTCGTCGCCCGTTGGGATAGAAGGATAACTCAGCCTTGGTGCGGGTGCATCGCCAGCCACGCGCCTTCAGGAAGTCATCGAGTTGTCTGGATACTGCCGCCTCGTTGATTGTCATATCCATACCTGCATTACCTCGCCTCGCCGTGCCTTGCCATGCCAGGCCGAGCCATGCCTGCCACACCAAACCTTGCCGTTCCACGCCATACCCCGCCGTGCTAATCCTGGCCTCGCCTCGCCGCGCCTCGCCTGCCTTGCCTGGCCAAGCCTCTCCAGGCCATGCCTGCTCCACCAAGCCAAGCCGAGAATGGTTGAGTTATGCCGCGATAGTGTGTTTCTTTGCCCTTCTCATCGCAGCAAATACCTCAGCCAACTCTTTCAATGCTTCATACTTCTGCTGGAACCTTTCCATCTCCGCATAGGCGTCAGCGAGTAACTGTTTCCTAAGCGTCTCGTTATCCATCACGGACACAAGAGACCTGTACCCGCCGCCGCTATTCTTTCGGTCCGCTGACAGGCTCACGAAGACACGAGAAACTGTGAGACCGTCGTCAGGCGATCCGATAAGCCGGACGGTCACTCGAATCAACTCGCGTGCCTGCCATAAGCGGTATTCATCCCCCGCCTTGTCGTTATCCCAAAGGAACCTGCTGTGCAAAGGGGAAGTCTTTGGACGCGCTGCGCGAACAACATCGACAGGCCGAAGATCTCCCCCATTCTTTGCCGCTATTCTTTCCAATTCGCTGATAATCCTGTCTGAGTTCATTCCCTACACCTCCTTGGTCTTCTCGATGTCAAACGATCCCCACCCCATGCCCGCGCTGTTTTTGCTGTCGTTGCGGCCCTCTCCAATGCCAATCTGTTGACCCGCACGGGAGAGCAGATTCGTCACGTCTGCAAGTGTGAACTGGTCCTTGTCCCAACGGATACGAACAACAGCTTTCCAGTCGTGATAAGCTGCCCTTACAGATACATAGGGTTGGCCCGTTTGTACGCGAGCAATGTCCTCTTGCTTTATTGGATCTCCTATAATGCGAGTGAGAGGTATCTGCGGCTCCTTCGCGTCCCAACCATCGCCAAAAACAAAGATGCTACTCTTGGCGAGCGTCATTTTGAAGCCCACCAGCCTACAAGCTGATATCATTGCTTTGCGAATAGAAACGGCATTGAATCCGTCCCATCCATCTTTGCTTCGATACCGCGCCTCTTCGTATAAGTCGTCGGTGGCCTTGGCTTTACGATTTTTCTTCGACGATGCCGCCTTTCCGGTTTCCATCTTCTGCTTCATCTCCTCTTTTGTTTTGGCGGAGAACCGATGGATAACGAGTGGGGCCGTCCCCACGATTCTAAATTCAGCGTTGCCGTAGTTCGGTGCGCTGATTGATACGACTTGCTTTGTGGTTGCCATTGCAACCTCCTTGTTTGGATTGCGTTCAAGTGTCCGGTAGAACGCTGCCCGGTTCTACTGGCTCCTCTATGGCTTTCTCGTGGTCCAGTTGCCGCTGCTCCTTAGATTCACCATTGCCCCCCAGTCCCTATACGTTCCAGGCGACTGACGCTCTGGGTATGCTGGGCCTATGCGTCTCCATTTATCGGCAAGCGCCCTGTCGTTCTCTACAGTCATCGGGTAGTCTTCTGGTAAGTATCGGTATCTGAACGATCCGTCTGTGTGCGCCCCAACACAATACTCTGCAACCTCCACGCCATCTGGCAGCAGTATCCTAGCGGCCTCTTCCTGCTTCTCCGATTCCCGCTCTACCACAACGCCAGACCTATCCCTTACTTGCGCAGGGTGCGGAGAGCATCCGCTGTGCCTGAACCATATACGAACTAAGCCAAATTGCGGTACAACGTGGATATCTGAAACCAACTTACCCATCGGAAATGTGAGCGGTGGAACCTGCGTAGCCGCTCCGCTGAGTACAACTTGTGCGGCTCCCGCCCCGGTAGCCGCTTGCAGCAACTCTCTTCTGTTCATGACGTCTCCATTTACTAATTCCTCTTTATCCCCGCCGCTCCGGTGCCAACATCGCCAACCGCAGCACCTTCAGTCACCTAAGTGTCCACGCCCTCTGGCACGAGAGATTGCAATACCACTTGCGATTGCCGGCCAGTATCTCGGTGCAGTTCATACACCGCAAGTGGCCGTCCTTGTCTGGGTACTGGGGAACCTTTAGGTTAGGCATGGTGTCTCCTACGTCAGCATCCCCCACATCAGCCACGCTATGAATCCCGTCTCAGCGCACAGTAGCAGCATCAGAAACAGTGACCCGCGCTTGAAGCTGCGAAGGGTGCGCTCTAACTCGCTGATCTTGATGGCCCGCTCGATAAGACGCTCGTCCACCCGCGCATCGTAGGGGTCAACGATTGGTCGTGTCATCTGTCCTCCAAGGGGGCTGTGTCGTGCGTAGGTGTCGTAGCCAAACGAGATAGTCTCGCTTCGCATCCTCTACCGTCAGCCACTCCGGGTTGTGGTTGTCCTCGCACCACGCCACAAACGCAAGGTCCGGGTGCCGCTTGATCTTCTCGATTAGCAGCATCTCGGCGCTGGGCTTGGGGGCCTTCTTAGGCATCGTGTTTACCTCAACTCAACCGCCTCATAGAAGCGGCTGGATTGAAGGGCGGCGCACCGATGCTATAGCCTATGTTTCTTTTGGGAGGAGTGGCACGCCGCCTTTCTTCTGTTGTGCGGGGAGACGTAGCAGTGTTGAAGAGTTTGCTGCGTCCGAGAGTGAGATTATAGGTAATCATAGGAGAGGTCTCCCCGCACACTGAACTACTCTGTCGAAATGCCCGAGGCGGCAACCTCGGGCGGTGTCGGGATTACCTCCTTTCTCCGCCGCTCGTACTTCGGGTGACACGTGTAGCAGCGGTAATTGGGATCTTCGCGCCGCATGTCGTGGAATAAGGAACACCTCACGAGCATCCAGGCCGTACGCATGCGGTCAATCACCTGTCCCTCCTTCCTCGTCATCATTTGCCGCGTCCAGCAACTTCATCTGCTGGAGCGACTCCCACAGAATCAAGATGCAGTTGCGTGCATCCTCTCCTTTAGGGAACTCGTTCGCGTGCTTAACGCCGAAGGTGCCAAGGATGCGGTAGTACTCCGCTTCGCCCGCCGATCCGACCGTCTCCATCATCGCGGCCTTCATCGCGCTGCATTCCTCGATGCAACCCTTCTTCGTTTTCATCCGGTCCCACAAGACCAGAACCGGGGCAGGAACGTTGGCGTGTTCCCCTCGGGGTGCCTTAGCTTGCGCCTCCGCGATCTTGCGTTTGGCTACCGCTTGCGCCGCCGCCTTTGTTCCCGGCTTCTCGCCGCCTGTGTCGATCTCGTCTATGATCTCGCCCGTGGATTGATCCACTTCGACGTATGAGGCCGCAGGTATCGTTTGTACTTCGGTCTCGTCCAAAATGCCCAAGCCACATATAGAAAGAGCCGCCCGCCGCTTGGCCTTCGTTTCTGCCTTCATCATGGCGTTGGCCTTGGCGTCACCCCTCAACCCGGCAATAGCTACCGCACCTGTGGATTCGTCCGTGCGGCCATTGGGCGTTTGCGCCCGCGCCGTTACCACATACACGTCCTCATGTACTTCTCGGGATGGGATGGTGATGCTGATCTGGTCGCGCTTGCGGAGTTGATCTGTACAATCCTTGTTCGCATACAGCACGGTCTTGCCGTTGAGTACCAGATAACTGAATGGGCGCGTTGCGGGGTTCAACTGCAGTGCGCTGCAAACGCTTGAGTAGTAGGCTACTCTTTGACCGGGGGATAGTTCCCTCAAGTCACCCTTAATAAGGAGCGCCTCGAGGCTTGCCTCGCTAAGAGGGGCGGTGGGGACCAGTTCCACACTCTGTTCACTCATCTGCTTTTTTCACTCCCGCCGCAACGTCCATAGCTGCGGCCAACACCTGCGCCTGTTGCATCTCAGCCCGATCTGCCGCCGCATGTGGACAGCATCCGTACTCGTGATAGCGAACGTCACAGCCGCAGGGCCACTTTCCGCCGCGTGCGTACTGGGCCCTTGACCATGTGGTGTCGTTTGTCTGCTGCTGGAGCGCCCGTTCCTCTTTATCTAGAAAATGTTCCATGTCACTCTCCTAGGCCGGGGCCTGATAAATTACGGGCGGCAAGCGCGTAATTGGCCGCCCAGCCTTTGCAATCTCGAGCCGGTCAACCCGCTGCCGTATCACCACAGGCCCGTCGTACTTCTCCGCGAACAAGTCTGTGAGGATGGGAACTGCTAGGTGGGCGTTGTGAATGCAGTCAAACGCGACTTCGATGCGCCCGTCAGGACTGTCGGCCAATTCTCTACAGAGGTATGCGTACTTCGACTCAGCCTTCGTCATGACTCCTCCTTTTGTGGGTTGGGTACTATGTCCCCAGTTGTGGTACTTTTACTGGGAAAAGTGGGACAAAAGGTCTTGCGCTCTGTTCTGCCGCGTGGTACTTGTGGAGATACACCGCTGTTGTTCACGCTCTCTTTTTCTCTCATGTGCGTGCGGAACATTAAAAGGATTGTGAACCCAGATGTCGCAGATGTCAAGAGTAAACTGGGAACAATTTTGAAGGAGCATTGAAATGGCTATACCCCGTGAAGAGCTACGTATTCGGCTGTCTGCGGAGAAGAAGGACCGATTCACCCTGAAGGCGCGGCAAGAGGGTGTTTCACACGCCGCCATGGTCCTATCGCAGATGAGTCGGATTATAGCAGGCAACACGCCAAAAGACAGAGGCCGTCATGGAAACTGTCGTAGGGTTGATTACGCTAGCACTGTCACTGCTGTTGATCATCGGTCTGTTTAGACCAAGGATTGTCTTACCCGCAAGCTGGAAGTCCTCCCGTATCGCCGTAGCCGAACTCTACTTTATTCCCCTACTTCTTCTCACCATCGTCTCTGACCGCAGCACAGACTACGCAGCTATCGCTGATGAGGCGAAAGCCAGAACGGCAGCGATAGAAGAAGAGGTGTCGGGTTTGAAGATCGGTGAATGGGGATGGGACAGGACCGAATACGGCAGTCCTGTTATTCGGGGGAAGGTGGAGAACCCCTCGGGCAAGGCATACACCTACGCCCAGGTATCCTTCAGCTTGTTTGATAAGGCAGGCAATCAGGTGGGAACAGCAATGGCGAACATCAACAACTTGCTACCTAAGGGGAGTTGGAGCTTTGAAGCGGGGGTATTGCAGGATACGGCGGTCAAGGCGCGATTCGCAGGGATCACCGCGTTCTAACGGCACCCGCTAAAAAGTCTGCCCATCGCCACCGAGCGCCGGTGACGTTCGACCTCAGCCAATGAGCTCGACCTTGGGCAAGGACGGCCAAAATCGATAGTAGGAGTGCGCGTGGCCGTCCTTAAACCGGGTGATACTGAGAATGCCCTGCCAGTAGTTTTCATCTAGGCTATCCCAATCTGATTGGCTGGGATAGGCCCCCGCCACCCTGTAGACGGCTGAGTAGCAATGGGAATGCAGGTCTCCCAGAACTTCCCAGCCGTTCATGCCGCCGTATCTAGCCGCAGTTTCCCACCACGTTGAGCGTATCGTCACCCGGCGCGTATTGGCGTCGCACTTTGCCAACGTGGGGTAATACAGCTCCTTCACAGCGCAGCCCAGTTTCGTACGCTTCCCCAACAAGATAGCGTAACTCTCTCGAGGGAATCCAGCATAGGCTACGCGGCGAAATCCGCGCCGTAGACGAACCGGGAACTCAACCGTGAGGATTCGGGCCTCCATTAGTCAGCTTCGGCTCTGGCGGCTTCTAATGCTTCCCTGACGTTGCATTGTCGGGCTAGGCGGGCTATCTTGCTGGGATACTTCTTATCTGTGGCGTAGCGCGTAGAAATGCCCTGGATCAAATCAAGCACGCTGCCGCCCCTGAGGTACACTTCCCATGCGACAGAGTACGCGGGATTGCCCGTCAGCAGGTTAGCGTGATCAGTGAAGCAGTCAGACAGGTCTGGGTAGACCTCGAACGCTTCCCTCGAATCCTCCAGCTTTCCGTTCCGCCATTCCTCCGTCATCTTGTACTGCACGCCGGGGAATCTGTCGGTGTCCTTGATACCGAAGCAGTTATTACCGGGCGCGTGTTCTAACCAACCGGACTCGAGGATGCACTGTGCTGCCGTGAGTTCTGCCGGCAGACCCGTACTCTTCTCGCTTTTGACCGCAGCCCGAGCAATGAGACGCAGGTTCGCTTCTCGCTTTGATTTGGTAAGCATAAGCCAGTACTGGTAATCGCTAAGGTTTCGCGGCAGGTAAACGCTGGCCGCGCTAGAGGTGGGGATGGGAAGACAGAGCAATGCAACGATTAGGAGTCGTCGCAATGGCCCTTCGCTGTGGCTACAGCAAGCCGATTCTCAAGCCCTTTCAGGCGGGACCAGAGTATAAACCCCCAGCCCGCTAGATCAAGACACTCCGCTTGCAGTTCGTGTACTACTTCCTCAATGGGGCGCTCAAAACTCGCGTCCCCGTAGTCGTTCTTTCCGTTTTCAAGACGCCCCCGTACCTCTTGGGCGTACACAGGATAAGACTCTAGCGCTTTCGTTGATTTGGGTGTTGTCATAGTCGGTGAGTTATACGGTTGCAACGTGGGGGACAGGTTTGCGCCATCCCTCTGCGTCGTCTTCTACAAAGATGGGCGCGTGCAGGGTAACGGCGTGCTGCGGGTCGGTGATCCAGAACGCCTGCTGCGGTGGCTCATAGTCGTAGTTGTTGTCTAGTGCAAATTCGTCAAAGCCTTTCATACTCCCGTTGACTATGGCCTTCTTTAGCCACAAGAGTTGGTGCCAGTGCCCCATGAGCAAATAGTCGTAGGGCAACTGAATGGATTGACTCCGCTTGCGCTTGCGGGAATCGCCCAAGGTGACAGGCGTCAGTATTCCAGAAATCCCACTACCCCCACGAAACTGATCGCCATGCGTCAGGCAGTACCGCGTTCCGAAGACCTGATAGTAGAAGTCACTAGACTCCGATACGTCAAACGTTACGCGCTTGTCGCCAGTGATATTTCTCTCCAGCAGCCGATAGAACAACCAGTCGAAGTTGTCCCGGACTCTCATCTTGTGCCGTGGCTTCTGTGTGTTGCGCGGATGATTGCCGACAACACAGGGCAGGTAGACCTTACCGAAGGCGTCCGCGAGCAGCTTAATCCCCGCCTCCATCGGCCCAAGCCAGTGGAGAATAGCTTCCCCTATAGTTTGCTCGTTCGTCTCCTTGAGTTCGTCGTGGATATTGCCTGAAAAGAGGTCCCCTCCCAGGGCCAGCACAATCCCGGTGTAGTCCATGCCGTGCAAGTACTTGTGAGCAAACTTAATGGTGTTGTGGAAGAAGTTGCGGAGACGAAGTTCCGCTATCGAAACATCATACTTGTTCGCCCAGTTCACCTCGGGGGCGCTGACTACTTCACCGAAGTGCGTATCTGACAGAAACGCGGTGGGCGTGACCGTGTGCTTCTTATAGCTAGGCTGCTTCGTCAACCACGCCGGTTGGCAGATGGGCTTTGCTGCTATTTCCGCAATGAAGTCCTGATACCGCTGATTGACGACTTGCTTCTCGAGCGTTTCCTTGAGTTGCCGCCGAAGCTCGCGGTTTTCCTTCTGTAGCTTGTGCTCCTCTATGGGGTCCAGTGGAGGGGTCTCCACCTTCGCCTTCGCCTTCCCCTTGAGTTGCGCTGCCAGTTCCCTCGCCTTCCACTCGCTGATTCCGAGCACGCGGCCAAGATCGTAGCGTCCAGCAGTGGCAGGATCTAGCCCCGCGTCGGTGACGGCTTTGCGGACTGCCTCTAGGTTGTAGCTCATTACTGTGGAATCGCGTCCTCTACGTATGGGATATGCTCTTCCGTGGTGATTGTCCGCGAGTGGTACCAATCCGCAGGCACCGCATACTTGTCCGCCGTTGGTGCAATGGACAGTACCCCAGAACCCGTGGAGGAATCTATGCCGCGTGGAACTGTCCCATTCCACTCCATTCGCATCTCTCCGTTGGGAAGGGTGCTGAGAACTCCTAGATCGTCTTCAGCAGAGAGGCACTTCCCCTTCCAGCAATCCGTGAACATCCCCGCGCCAAGCGGCAACGCAGAGGCAACAGGAACATCCCCCGGAGTCCCGTACAGCAGGTAATCCACGCAGGCGTTTCCGCCGACCTGAAACGTCGCCGGAACCAGCTTGTCGTATGGGATCTCTACCGACGGATTTACCTGCTCATCCTTCAAGAAGGACTCCGCAAGCTGTACGCCTATCCCTATGGCGGGTATCGCTGTCTGGATGGCCTTGTCGAGCTTCGCGTCTCCGAACTTTACTGCGCCCGTGGTGGTAGCAACCGTGCCCACACCGGAAGCGATCTTGACGCCCAGCCCGAGGTAGTAGGTCCACGACCGCCGCTCAATCTGCTGCGACTCGGCCAGTATCGAGGCGTGTGTAGCGGGCGCAATACCCTCTTCCTTTGCACGCTTCCAAACGGCCATGCCGTAGACGGTCTGCGTCTCTGCTGCCGCGTTACAGATGGCTACCTCGTACTGTGACAACGACCCGATACTTACACTCGCGGGCTGCGGGTGGAACTGAATCCCGACCTGCGCGGCCAGTGGTGCGACCAGCATCAGGGCGAGCAGAACGTTTTTCATATCACCTCCGTATGGTGTTGTAAACATTGGAAATATAGTTGGCAGATTTCTCTTGACACATCAGCGTTGATGTGTGAGAATTAGAGCATGGAAAGGACAGAGACAATGAACAGAGTCAAGGATCTATTCCACAGTGTTGATGATCTGGAAGCGCAGCGGGCAGGACATTGGACTATTGACGGAAGTATCAACCTAACCCGCGTTGCGGAGTTCAACGGCTGTAGTTTACCGGCCATGATCCAATGTTTGAAGGATTTCGGCATCCACTGGGAGGACGCCGACGCCTACGCTAAGTTGTTTGTGTCCCGTGATGAAGGTATAGGTGTGTTTGATTACCTCACGGGTCATCAAGCCGACAGATTGAGCGGCTGTCCGCTTCCCCCTGTTGGGAAGAACACAGCCGTTGAAGTAGTTGAGGGCTGGGTTGAAGTTAGAACCCGGTTCCACAGAGAATGTGAAATGGCCCCACAAACGGCGGTTCTAGTGTGGGACGACGCACTAGAACATTTTCGTGAGTACTGGAGTGGCTGGGAGCCAAACCTCGACATCCCCGCCGATGAGTTTTTCATGTTAAGGGATGCCGCTTTAGACGCATTCCATGATTACTATGAGTTTGAAATGGAGGCGCGTCGCGCCAACCCAGAACACGTCCCATGGAGTCTCAACCCTACCGCCTCCATAACAGAGGCGGTAGAAGAGTATGTTAAAGAGGCACCTAGAGCATGGGAATAAAAGACACCATAATTACCGAAGCGGCCCGGATCATGGCCAGCAAGCGCAAGGCGCACAAGGGCGGGCTTACCCCGAAACCGACGCCGTGCCCGAAGTGCGGGGCCAACTGCGAATCAGTCAGGGCAGCGCGGAAGTGCTGTGTGGGTAAGCCTCGCGCAGCATGTCCGCGATCTTCCGCTGATCCGTCTTCGTCTTCCTGACGGCGTGCGGTAGTACCTCAAGTAGCCCGTGGGGTATCGCACGCCAGCCCCTTGCCGGCCACTCGTCGAAGTCCCAAGAGGCGAAGACTTCAGCGTAGTTATCAGGATCATCCGGGTTACGGTGAAAGCAAATCTGTGGTGAGGGCCGCCCGTTCCAACGGTATGACGCCACCCAGACCTTGGCTCCTTCCGCTACGCCACCGTGGAAATATTCAGCCGCCGTCTGGATGCGGTCCCGGCTCCACCTCTCCTCTAGTAGCAGGTAGTGCAGGAACGCCCTTGACCGTATCCACCCGAATGCTCGATCCTCTTCGACTCTTGTTGCGGCGAACGCTCCGGGGAACCCGTTTGCCGTCAGCCAGTATTCTATGTTCTGCTCGATCAGGGTCAACCTTTCCTCTTCGATACACATCGTCATCCTCGTGCAGTGGCTGGTACATACCGTGAACGGGCATGGTGGGCCCCTAATGGGAAGCTTTGGGTTGAAACTCGACGTGAAGATGATCCGCTTCAAGGATCACGTCATAATTCCGTCCAGCACACTCGCGGATGCGCTCTGCTAGTTTTTGTAGATCGGCTAGGGGCACGTTGCGGGTGCGGAGGTCTATCGCTTGCCCGGCGTAGTGGAGGGAGCCAGTGCTATGCTTACCATCCACACAAGCCGTGACAGTGCAATCCTGCCCAAGCTCCTGATAGGCTCTCTCAGCGACAACGAGGGCCAAGAGGATCTCGGGGCGCATCCCGGTAATGCAGACTCCGGGTTTGAGTGTCAACATAACCTTACTCCTTCAGCATGTAGCAGCGGTTCACGAACTTGCGCAGATCGTTCCACCGCTTCTTGAGTTCCCGCCAGCGCTTGCGCTCTTCAGAGGCCATCTCTTCAGCGTCCAGGCGCGCGGAAACCGTATCCCATTCGATCCGGACAGTGACCCAGCCGAGCATCAGGTTATAGTCGATGGCGTGACCGCTGTTCAGAGCACCGGCCTGCTCATTGATCCACTGGTTATAGCTGCGCTTGAATGGCTCTGGCAGGGCCACAAGCGGGCCGGGGGACTCTTCGATGCGAACCTGCTCCCAAGCGCTGAATGCAGCCGCAAAGCGGGAAGCGGGATCATCTGGAGGCTTGTCGGCAGCGTGTAGACACACCCCAAGTAGCGCGACGATGAGGGGGAACTGCCACCGCGACATCACATACCTACTCAGACTCCGAGCTTGTTGGCGATCTTCTGGATGAGGGCACGATCCGCAGCGGTGAATCCATCGGCAACGGGAACTTCAGCTTGGAAGTCGGTGTTCTGAACTTCGACGATGCCGCCCATGGGGGAGGCCGAGAAGGCCAGCTTCTCGTTTACATCCAACGGGCGAAGCGGAACAGGGACGGAGGGGACGTTCGCGCCGGGAATGTTGGTACCCACAGGGGGAATGTTGACGGTAGCTGCTTCATCCTTGGACAGAACCAGCACGTCCAGAACAGGAGCGCCCTTCTCCACGATCGGCTTGCCTGTCGCAGTATTTACGGCGAGCACTGAATCGTAGACCACACTGCGCCGGGAAGACTCTGCGGCTCCTGGGTCGAACCAATGCTTCGGGGGGCGATCGGGATCAAACGCAGGGGCTTCTTCACCGACCATGTTTGCATACACTTCCCGCGTCTGAAACACGGGAAACAGATACAACGCATCAATACCGTAGCGTGCCTGTGGCAGACTCATTTTTTCTCCTCTTTCTGCTCCTTGAATCGCTTGTAGAGGTCGCCGACCTTCACACTCTCGATGTCTTTCTTCTGCGTATCCGTGGCGACGATCAGGCCGACGCCGACAAAGAACATCGCCCACGTTTCCTGATCCTTCAACGTCTCTGGATTCGTCACCCACGAGAACACGCAAAACGCGACAGCAGCAGCACCAGCAGCCGTAGTCTTCGGATGCACGGCGCGGCTAATGAACCACGCAATCAGCTTGTTCTTCACATAGCCTCCTTACTCATGCGGCCTCATCATGTATTTGATGTCCCGCGTCAGCTCCAGAACAGACGAGTCTATTGAAGCCAGCCGCTCGTCGATGCGACGGAGATCTGCCTGATACTCCGCCCGAGAGACACTCTGCTCCAGTCTGTCGGTGTTCGCCAGAACGTTCTGCATGATCGTCGCTTCGCGGCTCTCGATAGACAGGCGATCTGCAAAGATGCCCCCACAGAAAGTGAGCGCCAGAGCGATTACGCCAAGAACAATTTGCAGGGTTGTGCTTACACTCCTTAAGGGCATCTCGTTTACTCCCATTGGAATTTACTTCTGGTCTATGCGGACGTAGGTGCGTTTTTCCTTGAGCACGCCCACGCGCTTGAAAATAGTGATATCGCCGTTGCGGAGTCCTTCCGGTCGTTCGGCGGCAATGAGCATGTCGCCGTGTTCATCCCAGATGACGTAGATCTCCTCGGGCATGGGGGGTTTCACTGAAGCTTCACCTTGCCCCGAAACTTACCCTTGCCTCGGGCTTTGCCTTGGGGGGTGGTGGACCCGCGAGTGAGCCATTTAGCGTTGGCCTCCTGAACGTAAGAGATAAAGTCGCCCCAGTTGTACTCCTCGCCGCCGCAGGTGTAGGCACCCAGTGGACTGGAGCAAGACACACTGCCGGTGACGGACTCCACTCCGTCGTACGCGTTGTCGACGAGGGACACCAGTCCCCAGTCAGTTTGCTCGCCGGAATTGTCCAGGAACTGCCAGAGGAGAAAGCCCACAGCCTGATGCCACGCTACCAGCTTTGTGATGTCCGCAAGATGCAGGGCGCCTCGCGCTTCCTGTGTTTCGACGGACCACGTTGGCGGGGGATTACCCCAAATGGATGTTTCTGTGTAACGGTAGCGCCCTGAGTCAGCTTGGGCTGCCGAACCTGTCCAGATGGCAATCGGAACATCACCCGTGCATGCCTCTATCCAGGCCAATTGTTCGGTGGAAAGGTCGGTGCCGATGTTGACCACATCCAACACATCACCAGCAGCTTCTAGAATCGGGCACCTTCCCGGCGCTCGCCAGCCCGCACCACCGATGTTTGTCGGCCCAAAGAATAATTTGTTTGGAACCGCGCTGTTGTATGACGCCTTGGTTACACTAAGATACTGATAGGCAATCTTATAGAGAAAATCGTCAAGGTCCGCTGCACACTCCGCGTCAATATCCTCTTGAGTCATCCAGAGGTTCTCAGTGCCCAAGTGACTGCCGGTTCCGTTTTCGTCAAGCAGTCCGTCGCCTGTGCCCCAGCCACCATCCGAACCGAAGGTTGTGTAACTCGACCCCCACGCAGCGTTCAGCGCGGAAATGGTGCCGTACTTCGTCTCCAAGAAATCGGCCAGTTCGCTTTTGGTGTAGAACTCCGTGTCTGCGTAGTTCCCGTTGTAAGGATTGTCAGTCTGCGTCGGCGAGGCCACCAGTGCCATAAACCCGAGGTGGTTGCCGTACTTCTCCGGCGGATCGTTGGGAAAATCCGGCCCTGCGCCAAACCCGTTGATGAAATCCGTGTCCTCCGACATGAAACCGATCAGATACGGCGAGTCCTTGATGCCATATAGAATCTGGCCGGATGTCTCCGCGCTGTAGGTAAATAGCGCGTTGGAGCACGTAGTAAACGCGGGGTCGAACACGTCCGCGAAACTCGCGGAGTATTGGTTTCCGAATACTCCCGTGTCGATTCCTTTGTAGATATTTTTGATATTGTAGGTGCCGCTGAGGACACAGTTAATGGAGGGGTTCACATAACCATCGCCGTTCACGAACGGCAGTTTGGTTACGCTCTGGTTCATCGGCAGAACACCATTGTACGTACCCGGACCAAGGGCATTGAACCCCCACGCCTCTAGCCTTAGAAGTTGCGCTGGCCATTTCTGCGCACCATACTTAGCCGTCGCACGCGTTTCCCAGTCGGACCCCAGCTCGTCTGTCCAACTATTGCCCGTGACGTAATACACGCCCTCCATAAAGTAGGCGTATCCCTCTGGATCGCAGAGCCACCACTGCCCGTTCACCTTCTCGGTGTAGACGTGCCCTGTCGCTCCGCCCGTGCAACTGATGTCGGTGCGCCCGTAGTAAGTGCCCTGCTCCCCAAACGTGGGCAGACTGGTAACTATAAGGACAATGAGGATGGCTGTTAGATGTTTCATGGCTTGAACGCTGCAGCAATGCAGTCGTAACTGGTGGTCGGGTCGTAGGTTTTTACCCCTGCGGTAGGAAAAGGCTCGCCATCCAGTATTGTTTTCTGGTACCACCCATAGGAGTCTATTTGTGACCACGCCGGATCACTAACCGCAGAATCGTGCACGACCAACCCAAGGGCGAAAGTGTTTGCGGCCACCGTGGTGAATCCCGCGCTTCCCGTTCCACTGCCGTACGAGTCCACCGGGTCAGTGGTAGAAGCCCCTTCTATCTCAATCGCTACCATTTGCCCCGACACATCGTTCTGGCTTAGAGTGCATGAAATCGTCGTCACGGCTGCTGCGTTTTTGAAATAGAAGAATTGGTAGGCTCGCCCCGCGCTGCTGTCGTTACGTTGAGATGTGACTGCCGTATATGCCCCATTCGTTGCATCGGAGCACGACATACTAGCTCCGGTGTAACTTACCCACACACCAACCGCAATCAAATTGTTGGCCGTGACTGCGCTAGGCAGGTTACAGGAAAAGGTGTTTGGGGTAGATCCGGTGCTGTAGGCGTGGCATTCCTGCCCTGTTACTTGCGATGGGGGCGTACCCCCAGTGGCGGGAGTGCGCCGAATGAAAACGATGTCGCTCTGCGCAAACGCTGCGAGACTAAGTAGCAAGCAAAATAGTAATCTCATTAGTCAATCGTCCCCGAGATAGTCACGGCTACCCACGTGGCCGTACCACCAGCCGTTACCGTCAAATGGTCAATACGGTTCGTGGCCGCGATTGCATTTTCTGTACCCGAGAAGCTGGTCAGGATGCCGTCTGATCCGTCCGTTCCACTCGGTGTTGCATCGCAGGTCAACGCGGACGCGAACATGTTCGCAGGTGAACCGTCATCGCGTTGGAGCTGCATTGTGGGGGAACCTGCATCCGACTCACAGACAACCTTCGTGATAGTTCGAGCACTCTCCTCATTGCGCCAGATACTCGCCTCGTCGTCGGTGTCCTGTAGTACATAGGAAGTTCCCGTGCCCCAGAATTTGTAGTGTACTTGCCACGTTTTGTACTTGGACGCTGTTACTGAATCAGCGATAGTGCCAGAGGTGATTGCAGCCGCGCTAAGTGCTCCACCCCCTGCGGCATCCTGATGGCTGTGCTGCGCGTTCGTCATCGAGGCAATTGTTGGGGCAACGATAGTAGGGGATTGGCTGGCGACCAGTTCGGTGCCAGTGCCGGTGAGCGTTCCCACCGCTACGGCCTTACTTCCCCCGCCCAACACCGGCAAGTTGGAAGTGAGCGTCCCTGCCGCCGTGACCATGTTGGTGATGTCGCCCGTGTTGACGTAGGAAACCTCGCTACCACCATAGGCGCGGGATTTCAGTGCACCCGAGGTGGTGTAGATCCGCGTGTAGCCCGAGGTGTCCGGTGCGGCGGGAGAGGATACGTCATACAACTCAATTCCGTCGCCTGAGCCATCCACGTCGATCCCTTTGACGTAGAGGATGCCGTCCACGTCCAGCCGTGCCAGCACAGTATCTTCAGCGGCGTTCTTAAAGAGAAAGAAATTGCCAGTCGGCGTTGAATCCGTGTACCGCTTCCCGTAGATCGTCTCTACCGTATCGCTGGCTTGGTTGATCGTGAACAGCCCCGCCGCGCTCTTCATCAACACATCCATTCGGTCAGATGCAGGAGTGAAGTGCAGGACGCCGCTAGAGAACTCAAAAGCTCCCGCAACGGGGACGGTTAGGTTGGTCCCATCCGTAAACAGCAGAGGAGCCGTCTTCGCCGTGGCCGTGCCTGCGGGAAGATGGAAGCGAGCACCCGGATCAGTCACCGCGTCGAATCCCCACCGTCCGTCATGCGTCACAGACCAGAGTCGCGTAAGGCTACCACCCGGAACGTCCCCTTGATAAGCAGTCCACAAAACATCATCTGCAGAACCATTGCCGTTTGTGTCGAGGTACCAGTGATACCCCCCCCTCGCAGCCGAATCCAAGTCTCCTGATATCAAACTCGCAAAGTACTCATCCGTCCCGCCGATACCGACCTTCGTTGTGCCTGAAACCGACATCCCCGCAAACACCGGCAATGTGCTTGTTGCAAGTTCGTTGCCTGTCCCGGTCTTCGTGCCTACCTTAATGTCGTCTGTTCCGTTGCCAAACACAGGCAAATCCGCAGTAAGTGCGCCCGCTGTATGCGTAACCGTGCCAGCCCCGCCAGGGGTATCACACGTACCATCGCTCTTGAGGTATCCCGAGCAACTGCCACCACCAAAGAGTGCGACCGTATCTCCGTACTCGCCCGCAGAGATTACGCCAGAATCGATAGATACGAGGTTTGCTGTGAGCGTCGAAGCATCTGTACCCCTTGCGCCGCCTGCGCCTTGTACTAGTGCGTTGTCTGCGATCACTGCCGCCGCGCTGAGCGTGGTTGAAACTGGCGCGATACCAGCCTCCGCCAAAGTCTGGTTCTCCCAGTGGTCGGTGACGTACTGTGCAACGTCCTTGTCGGTAGGAGAGTCCTCAGTTACATTGTCCAGATCTCCAAAGCCCCACACCTCTTCTCCCACCGAAGATGCTAATTTTGCCCCAGCATCTAACCCCGCATAGCCACTTGCAGCGTCCTTGTTAGCTTGCACCTCCACAGTGGCATTCGCATCGGGGAAGGTATACGTCCGCGCCTGCGAGGGCCCCGTGGTCTGAAAGTACTGGATACCCAAGTCTGCAAGGGCCTCTGCGTCTGAGCGATAGGTGAATCCTGCCTGATCGCCCGTGTCCACCTGTACCCACTCTCCAGACGCCGGAGTGTCGGCCCCGTCGTCAATCTCATCCGTCCCTACACTGTCCGTTCCAGCCCCGGAGACGTTGCTTAGATTCGCACCTAGAGCCGTCTCTATGGCCTGTATTTCTTCGCGGAGAGCGTTGTGGTGATAGCTTGTGATGTTGCCGTAGACGACCGCATTGCCAGCGTGGGGAACGGCGTTTGTTCCGTTGAATCCGCGAGTCACGGTGAGGGTGTTTGTAGAAATGTTCGTCACCTGCATCTGCTCGCTGTCAATCGTGATCGTCTGATACTGGACAAACTGTGACCCACTGAGCACATCGAACGACGTGGCTTCAGACGAGATTGACTCCGCGAGGCGGCTAGTGCTTCTATCTTTTCCCACAAGCAAGTCCGAATCAGACGCTATAGACGTAGGAAAGCTGGCGGTCTGCGCAAACAGACAGACCCCAGCTACAAGCATGAATGCGAGTGCTTTCATCTTTTCCCCTTCTGGTGTTTTGCTAGAACTGCGGTGTGTTGATGCCTGCGGCGGTTAGGTTGATCTCGCGTAGTAGCAACACAACACTCTCTCGAAAATCGCCCAAGTCTAAGGTGTAGTAAAACCGCCCCGGTGCCCACGGCGTCATCGTGATGCGCCGTGTCAGAAAGTCAGCGTCGATGTTAAGACTCGGTAGCACCACATGCACCAAGTCCCCGATTTCGATGCCCTCTCTCATCACAGTGCAGTTGAGTGCTTTTCCCGGCCATGAGCCTTTAGCTACAACCGCTAAAGCTTGCTGCTCCGCCTGCGCTTGTGTGACCACGGTGGTATTCAAATAACTCTTCTCAAACAGGCCGTATTCTGCTTGACTGTCCGTGTCCTCTTCGGTTCCGACAATCATCTCGCCGGGAATATACGTGATCTCAAGTTCTGGGTCGTCTGACGAGTCCTGCGTAGCGATAGTGAGTTGGTTGTCGCCTGTCGGCGCACCGCTCGTGTAGAGGTGAAAGCGGAACCCCGTGTAACCCGTCTTCGAGATGTTTGAATCGGGATCATTGAGGGGCAGGTTCAACCACCCGCTAGATGATATGGTCGAGAGGGCTTTATAGCTCACCGCGTCTTGTGCCGGCGTCTCGGTATAGTCTCCTGCCTCGATCGGCCAGTTAGCAGAGTCGTAGTACTCTACCCCTAACGATGCGCCATCCACATCCGTCTTCGACGTGACGTTGACTTTGAGCGTAGCGCCCGTGATGGTGGACCCGTCTGGTAGCCCTGACGTGTCCACTCGCATCATCGCGCAGGTCAGCTTGTAGGTGTCCCCGCCGTCTGTGTAGTAGACCGTGAGATTTGCGTCTGTAAACGACAGTGCGTTTATGCCAGTCGGAGTGACGAATAACTTAGAATGAATCCGTAGTCCGGTATACCCCGTCTTATTGATACCGCTGGTATTGCTGAGGTCAAACGCTCCCAGTGCTCCCGTGTAGTAGTTGTACCCCCATGCCGTATTGGACGGGGTGAACTCGTAATCTGCGGTGCTGAATGAGGGAGTGTACCACTCGACGCCAATATACAGCCCGTCCGTGTTGGTCGCAGACGTCCCGGTTAACTCTAACTGCGTTGAAGTAATTGTGGCAGTGTCTGGAATTCCACCGGTGTTGAACGACAGGACGGGACTGCTCACATAGTAATCGCTCGTGAAGGGATAGTTCTTTGAGCGTCTCGCGTAGTACGGAGAACTCGCAGAATATCCAGGCGTTCCCGAAGGCGGGTAGCCAATACTGTAGCAGTACGGCGTCCCCTTCTGCGCCGCGCTGGGGTTGATATTACTACTCCCCGGCTGAATCAACTGCCGCCGTATAGTGACTGTCTCGCCGTCTGTGACGGCTGTGGCTGTCCCCCCAGGTGGCCAGGAGCCGTCCGACTTGTACACATCCCCATCGTCACCAGATGCTCCTGGCGTGTATTCTACCACAGTCGTGTCCTCGGACAGCATATTCCGCACGGTGGCCTTGTTACATGGGTTTGAAAAGTCCTCTGTGTACACCATGGGCGGGTCAACTAAAATACCCCCAGACGTGGCGTCCTCCGCCGCTTCGGTAAGGCTGAAGGGCGACATCTCCTCCCCCTTCTCGAAGTAATGCAGACGCATCTCGGTGTCCAAGTACCAGACGGCTTGAGTCAACCCGGCGATTGCCTGCATGCACTGCAGAAGCGTTTTTCCGCTCAGGTCTATGCTGGGTATGGTGGTGACTTCATTGACGTACGTGGTCACATCCACTTGCGATAAGTGCGCGGCGAACAAGTACTGAATAATGTACTTATCCGTCTGGTCTGTGAATGATTGTGTCCCGATCAGCACTGACGATAATAGGCGTGCGTGATCTTGACACGTGACCCCCCAGATCGCCACGTCTGGGTTAATCCTCATCGGACTTAGGCGGGCTATATACCCGTCAAACAGCGTCCCATCCACACTGTTAAGGCGGACAGCATTACCAGGTCGCACGCCCGGATCTCCAGCGGGCAGGCGAAGCTTGAAGTCCAGTGTGCCTATCGCACCGTTGATTTCCTTGGCAAGTACAAAGTCCGGCACATGCGTCTTATCAAGGTATTCAACGTCAGCTATCCGCAAAGACGTAAGTATCCCGCATGGCGGTTGATCAAATAGCGCCTCGTCGAAAAGCGCATCGTCGAACCGCCCACCGAACTGCACCATTAGGCGTACCCCATCTGCAGTTTCAGTTGAGATACCACGTCATTGGCTATAGCTGTGGATGACTGCCCAGCGGTTGGTGTTATGTTGATGGTGACGGTGCCGCCCGTGTTTTTCGATGTGATGGCATCATAAAGACTATCCGCTTTCACCTTCACCGCATCCATCAACTCTCCCACGCGGTCGTATATGTCAACTAACCGAAAGTCTTTCGGCAACTCCAGCTTCAGGGTGTCCAGCGAGTCGTTCACATACCCCAGAGCCTCTGCGGTCTTCTGTGTTGCTGTGACAATTCCACCGTCGGCGCGAGAGCCCAGGTAGTTCTCGATTCGGATAAGCGTGCGGCCCTGTTCGCCCAGGTCATTCGCCATTCCGTAATCCATCACGGCGCTCGCTATGGATGCGCCAGCGTTTAGCCAACTAGCTATTCCATCGCCGCCGCCACCACCGCCGCCACCGCCGCTGGCTGCAGAACCAGCAGCGGAACCCGCGCCCGCACTTATATCCGCAGCGGTAGCTAAAGCGTCACCGCCGATTCCGAACGCGCCCGCGATGGCGTTCCCTAGCGCCTTGATCGGCCCGTCGATAAATCCCTTGATCGCCCCTAGGACCTGCTCGCTAGCAAGTTCCGTGGCAAACCGCGCAAGCGCCTTGCTGCCCTCGCTGAATACGTCCGCCAGCGCGGATTTCATCGCACCGAAGACGCCGATGTGCGAGGCTTTCAGTTCCTCTAGCTTGAGATCCGTGTCTGTTTTGTAGGCGTCATACTCATCACGTTGTCTTTCGAGGGACGCTTTCAGGTCAGCCTCTTCCTGCGCTCTCGCCTCCGCGTTCGCGGTGACCAGTTCCTCCATCTTCGATTTGATATCTTCCGTGTAGGCTTCGTGATCCTCCGTCTTCCGCTTGATGCTTTCCTGTACGTCTTTGATCTCTTCGGCCTGATCTTCTTTGTGCTTTTGCGCTAACGCTTTTCGCTCAGCCTCAATGTCGGCGCAGTAAGTGTTGTAGTCCTCCGTTCTGTCGGCTAGGCTCTGCCGGAGATCGTCTTCTTCGGCGGAATTCTGTCCACCATGCGCAGCTCGTACCCGCTCAATCTGAATCAAGGTGTCGCGCTTGTATCGCTCATAGTCCGTCGTCCTATCCCGCAAGCTCCGGTCAAGGCGGTCGGACTCATCTCTGTACTCTTCCGCGTGCTCTTGCTTTATGTCTTCAATGCGGTCTTCCGAGTCCTCCATGAAGCGGTCGTAACTCTTCTCCTGATCCTTCAATTGGTCCTTGAGTTCGTCCGTCTGGTCTTCCAGTTCCTTGCGGTGCTTTTCGCTGATCTCGCGCAAATCGTCTACCACGTCATACTGATACTGTTGCCATTCCGACGTGCGCTCGCGCAGGCTGTCGCGAAGTTCCTGCTCCTGTTTCTCTAACTGGCGGTTATGCTCTGGAATGGACCACAACTTGTCCACAATGTTCCGCGACATGTCCGTGAAGATCGTGGACACCTGAGAACTTAGGCCAGACCACATAGATTTCTGCTCAGACACAGAGTGCCCCAGGGCGCGCTCGTTCGCCTCATAGGCTGCGCGCTGAGCGGCTAAGATATCCTGCGCGGAGGCTGTGCCAGAACTTTCAATAGACTCATACGCCCGCTTTGCCGCATCCGCCTTGTCGCGCAAGGATTGGGACGTCTCGATACCCAGTTCCCGGTATGCGTCTTCGAGGACCGCAATCTTGCCAGCCGCTTCCATTGCGGCTTGAGCTTGATCGCTTAATCCGGTGGCATAAGCAGCCGCGTTTGACATAGCCATTTCCCGTGACCCGTCCGCAATGGCGCGTGTCAAAGCATCTGCCTGCATCGCAGCCTCGTTCGACATGCGGATATAGCCGAGCGTGATCTGGTTCAGGTTATAGAGCGCATCGGCATAATCAACGGTTTCCCCGTAAGCCGCCCAGTACACCTCGTTCAGCTTCTGCAGCGCGGCAGACTGTTGCTCTGTGGTGAGTTTTTGGAATTCGCCAGACTCGACCAAAGTGTCATACGCGCTTCGCAGGTCAGCGTAGTCTTTCCGCAGATCCGTAACATCGAACGCAGCATAAGCAGCCGCTAGTTTCTTCTGAGCCTCTTCGTGGTCTTCTGTTTTACGGATGAGCGCTTCCGTCTCCTGCTTCATCCGGTCGTACTCGTCCGCCAGAGCCTCTTCCGCCTGCTTCTGTTGGATCGCGGCATCTTTCGCCGCACACAGCGCTTCCAAGTACTGCCGCAAACTCATCTTGCCGCGCTCTACTACGATCCCCTGCGCGGCATATGCCTCGGAGAGTTTCTGTACTTCCGCTTCCGCCTTCTTATAATCCGAGCTGAACTGCTCCAGAAATTTCCCCAGATTCCACCCTGCAAACGCGGCCACCGCCAGAGCCGGGATCTTACCCAGCCCGGAAAGGACAGATGGCAACGCCATCTTCACCATCGACAATCCTGTTAGTAGCACCGGGAGCTTCGCGCTAACTAACCCAACCGCCAGCGCGACCGGGCCAAGCGCAGCCGCGACCGCAGCCGCTCCTATCACGATTCCCTGCATTGGAGCGGGCATATTGCCGAACGCCTTAGCAAGCGTCTCCATTGCCTTCAGTGCGGGTTCGGCCATCTTTGCCAGCACGCTAATGGCTGGAGCGAGCGCGCTTCCGATCTCAATAGCAGAGTCTGTGACTCGACTCTTGAGGAGTTTCATCTGCGAGGAGAATGACTGAAGTTGTTTATTAGCCACTTCGTCCGTAGTCCCCGCCGCGCTTCGCAGGTCCGCCTCGTACTTCTTAATAGCGCCAGAGGTTCCCACTAGCGCCTGCAAAGCCGCCACGGACTTATCGGAGAAGCCCAGCATGAGCAGTGTGGCCTTCTTCTGCTCATCCGACATCCCTCCCAGCGCTCCCTCAAGGTCGCCGATGATGTCACCAAGGTTATTCATCTCGCCTTGGTTGTCGTAAACAGCAATCCCTAGGCCCTTGAATTCCTTAGCGTTCGATAGAGCCTTTGTCTGTAAGTCGCGAAGAACGATACTAAACTGTGTTCCGGCTTCTGACCCCTTCACGCCCTGGTCAGCAAATGCCGCTAACACCGCTACGCCCTCTTCGGTGTCTTTCCCTAAGATGCGCATAGCGGCTCCAGCCTTTGTGGTCAACGCTTCGGAGAACTGCTGCACAGACGCGTTCGCTAACGTGTTTGCTTTCACCAACACGTCCGACACTTGAACCATGTTGTTCATGTTGGCCACAGCGTCATCGCGGATGGTTAGACCCAGTGCCGACTGCGCGTCTGTCAGTAAGTCCGTGGCGGTTGCCATGTCGAACATTCCGGCCTGAGCAAATCGCGTGACTACGGGAAGTGCCTCCACCGACGCCTTCGCATCTAACCCAGCCGATGCGAGATAGTAGTACGACTGTGCCGCCTGCTCTGCGCTGAACGTGCTCTCCTTCGCCATTTGTCGCGCAGAGTCAGACATCTCACCGCGCATAGACTCCGACACGTCGCCCATGATCGCCAGCGATTCGTTCATCGCTGCATCGAAGTCCGCAAACGACTTCACCGACACCGCCCCTAGCGCAGCTAGGGGGATGGTTACAGCGCCAGTGAGCGCAGTCCCGATGGTGGTTAGCTTCGCCCCCATCGCCTGAAAACCCGCCGTGGCTTTGTTGGCGTCCCGGTTGAGTTGCCCCAGTTGCGTATTGACATTGCCCATCTTTAGCGTGAAGTCGCGTATGTCGGCTCCAACGCGGACAGTCATGTCACCCAGATTTGCCACGGCGTTTCTCCTTCAGTTTAAAGACTGCGTTTAACTGACTTAGCTTGTGGTTAATTTCCATCGCAGACATCGCCTTAGACGTAGGCGCAGCATCTCTCTTTCCGGTGCCGTCGATTTCCTGCTGGCGGTCGATTAAGGCGTCGTATTCTAGCGGGGTAAGTGTCCAGAATTCTTCTGCGGTTAGTTTGAGATATTGTCTGGCGACGCTCCAGTGATAGAGCCAGTTCCACTCTCTGCGCTCTTTCGTGGAGTCGTCTTCGTAGGGCGGGCGGGGGTAGATGCCTCTTTTACATCCGTGTAGACGTGGGCCACATGCTCCATGTCGCCGGGGAACTGACTGATGAAGTCGTTAAAACTCAGACCCCCCTTGTCCAACATGGCATGATACAGCGCATGCGCCATATACTCTACGCCCGCTTCATGAACGCGATGTAGCGGTAGTTCTATGTCGTCGCATGCCAGTTTTGATGCTCCAAAAGAGAGGAGGAACTCTCGCTCCTCCCCATTCAACATAAGCACCTTCACCGGCGTGATCGCTCGGGCTTTCTTAGTCATAGTGATTACAGTTCAGACGCTCCAGCGGGATACTTCGCGAAGCTAGTGCCGTCGAAGCGGAGCGTTACCTCCAGTTCTTGCCGTTGGTCAATTTCAGCAACGGGCTTCCACCTCTTGACCCACGCCTGGAATTCAAACGCGGTGTATTCGCTCTGTGAGCGGTCTACCGGGACTTCAATTCTCCACCACAGCGTTGTTCCCGCTGCTTGATGGGTGAACAATGCGTCCTGATCTGCCGATGAGCCTTCGTCAAGGTCGGCGAGCAACCGCATGTTCGTTTCCGTAACATCGACAAGTCCCGGAATAAATCTGCGGTACTTGCTTGTACTATGTACGGTGGATTCAACTTCACTCGGATCTAGTCCCGGCAGGTCAGTCGTAAGCACCTGCCCTACGCTAGTCCATGAAACCGGCGACGTTACTGAGAAGCCAATTTTGACGCCATTGCCAAGCATCCCATCTGTTGCCATAGTTATACCCTCCCTGTCTCACGACGGTGATTTGTTTGCGCGGTGTCCAGTCATCACGACGGTCTAACGCAGCCGCGCCTACGTTCCTAGTAGGAAAGTGGGATTACTACAGTGCCTCTGCTATGCGAAAAGTGAGTGCGAAGTTCTCTGTGTTGGTTTCGTCATCCCTGCCGATGTACCATGGGCCGGGTCTGAATTGAATATCTACCCCGTCCGCATGTATCCCATCCATCGCGTCTCGAACGGCTACAGCCACAGCGCTGCCCGTGGCGTATGTGTCCGACACGATGCTAACTTGGTAGAAGTCCCACACGCGGAGCGCCTTCAACCCGGAATGGTCTCTTGTCGGCTCTATACTCACGGGAAAGTGAACCACGTAGGGACGATCTAGCCCTTGCCAATCTCCGGGGACCTTGATGCGCGATGCGGGACATAGATCCGTCACGCTAGACTCAGCGGACAGAATCTCGTATATTTTTTCTTCTATGACCATAATCACATCCCCTGGAACTTGATCAAAGATAGCTAAGTCGAACCGTGAGTCGTCAAAGCGGCCACGATAAAGGGGCATGATTACTTCCGTGCTGCCTGTTCGACAACCTTCTGAAGCCCCTCTATGATGATTGTGGATACCGTTCGCTGCGTTGCGGTAATCGCCGGTCTCATATACGGCTGCGCCCGAAAAGTGGATCGCGCCGGTATTCCATACTCCAGCCAGTGAAAGTGCGGGGCTATCTTCGGATTAACCCCTACCAGCACGTTGGGTTTTCCCTTGTCCCCATAGGCCGCAAAGATGGCGTCCCGCAGGTGTCTCTGTTCGGTTATCTTCCCCTTGGACAGCAGTTTCTCGCGGTCCTCGTTGTAGGGTGCTATATCTCGCGCTTCATCGCGCAAGACTAACGCGCCCTTCATAAAGACGCGCTTAACCTCCGGCCCGGTCACCGCGTCAAGTATGTCGCTAATCCGTTCCTGAATAGCTTCTGCGCCGTCTATGCGAAGACCTTTTCGAGCCGCCCTATTCAGGCTGGATTGTGTTACCGCACGTTTCGCCATTAGTCCACGTACTCCTTGCACACCATCACGAACTCGCGCTTCCTGCCGTCGGGGTCTTCCGCGTCGAGAATGTCCAGCGTTCGCGACCCCCATGTTATGCGATCTTTCCGGTTGATCGTGACTCCCGGCTGATATCTCATTCGGACTTTGAACCGAGCTTCCGCCCAGGTCTGCTGCGATGCTTCCAGCTCGCGCCCTTGCATGGCACGAACTTCCGCCCAGAACGGCCCGCTCGTGCTGGCAGAATCCCAGTCTCCCGTTGCATAGCCCATCGATCCCTCTACATCATCCGGCGCATGAACGATGGTTATGCGCTGTCGCATCAAGCCAGCTCGCATAGTTTCTCCAGTTGAAGTGGTCCCGCATGCACCAGGGATGCGTCTGCGGGAGTGTCGAGCATGTATTTAACGTCCTGCATGGAGATTACCCCGCGCCGAACTAGATCCTGCGTTCGTGGAAGCTCAGTCAGCGTCACATTGTCACCCTGGGTCATGTGACGGTAACTGTCCTCTGCCCTATTCAGCCAGTCTATGCTGGTGTAGTAATCGAGCTTGCGCACTCTGTCCGCCCGATGCATGTAGCCGTAATGAAGCAAGACCGCAGGACATCTCCCGTGCCCGTGAATGAACCGCTGCGGCACAGATGAACAATGCAGGTTCGGGGAGTTATTCCCGCTTCTTCGTCCAAACGGCGTAGACAGGAACTTCAACTCATTGATTATGAGTTCGTCTCTACCGTGATACGGTGCGAACAAGGACGGTCGCCAGAAGCTGCCGTAAATGCGGTCTGTACGGACAGTGTTCTCATCGTTCCATAAGAACGCGATTCGGAAAGCATACGCATGACAGCTTTCCGTTTCAACCACGGTCTCGCGGATGATCTCCGCACCTCCCGGAACGAGCACCTCATCGCCATCGATACAGACAATCCAGTCAGGATCGCATGCTGCCCTCACCCGCTCGGCCAGCCAGTTCTTATCCCTCGCCTCGTCCAAGCCAGCAAATGGCGACGGGTAAACAGTAACGCGGTCGAAGCCCTTGCATATCTCAGCGGTGCGATCTTGACTGTGGTCGTCTAGGACAAATACTCTTTCACACAGCGGCAGGATGGACTCTATTGCGTCCGATATCCAGCGTTCTTCATCGCGGATACGGAGCATCGCGGCGAAACGCTTAGATTGCTCGGCCAACGTAGCACCCCTTCGGCTTCAGCACTTTAATCACATCCATCTCTCCGACGCCTGGAACATGCACGCTTTCAGGGTGCGCGTTAAGTTGCGGGTATGACGCCAGCGTCATACGCTCCAAATAGAGCGCGTCTACGTTCCAGTCGGTAAACCGCAACATTCGATCGTCATAGCGGGTCATTGAATACTTCAACTCATCGCCGGCAAAATACCCGTTCCACTTATTCATCCAGCGCACGACGCCATCGTGGATTCTCCCCCCCGGCTTGTGGTCCTCTTCGGATCGCTTCGTCGCTGTCTCGTGGTGCAACACGGTAACATCTGGCCGACAGGCGACGCGCCATCCGTGCAACCTGAGCCGGATCATGTAATCTACTTCCTCGTGATGCCCTAGTGCTGTGTCGAAAAGCGGCGCCCCCAACGGACCGCGCCTCTGCGTGGAAACGTCCTCTACCGCCTTACGCCGCAGCATCCAGCAATACCCAGCGTTCCAAAGGCACTCATGGTATTGGCCGTTGTAGAATCCGTAATGTCCTCTACCTGGAAACACCCAGCCGATCTCGTCGTAATCAAGCATCGGCTTGATGAGCAACACGTCCCAGCCGTGTGTCCTGATCTCTATGTCGTTGTCGCAGTAGGCTACATATTCCGTGTCGGCCAGTTCTAGCAGTTTATTGACAGCCCCAACGTAGCCGACGTTCTGCGGCATCCAGATCGGGAACACTCGGTCACTTAGACGTTCATACTCTGCTATTACCTTGCGTGCAGCGTCATCGTCCGCAGCTCCGGGATTATGAATAACCACGACCTTGTAGTTGGTGACGCTCATTTCGCAGATGCTTTTGAGCGTGGCCCGCAACTTTTCCGCATTGCCGTAGCTGGCTATGCCTATCGTCAGGTCTTCCTTCATGGCAATTCCCAGTCATCCACGGGCCATTCGTCGCGGTTCCCTGGGGTCCAGGCCGGGGTGGGCATGTTTATAATCCACGACTCTGCGTCGCTGTTGTTGATTAGCTGCGATGGGGTGCCCGCCTTGACGATCAGCCGATCCCCTTGCCAGAGATACGCTGTTGAATACTCGCCCGTCTTCTCGTCCCGCGTTACGATGATAACCGCACCCTTGATGCAGTGGTATCGCTGCTCCCTAATCTTGTGCAGATGTGGCCCCTTGGAACACCCCGGCGCGACCACCGTTAAGTACACTTGCGCAGGCTGTAGGTCAGGGCGCTCTTCAACGTTCCAGAGCGGCATGAGCCAGCCGTTAGTCTTACCCTGCGGGTCTCTTGTTTCTATGATTCGTCCCATACTGTTTCGTCAATCCACCACGTCCACAATGCTGCATCTGCCTCCGTATACCGTTTCCATGGCCGCTGCCACCCCTTATCGATATACTCATCTGAAATGGACCTCCAGGGATTCATCGGCAACCGATCCAAGAGGAACATCTTGATCGATGGAGATAGCCACCCTTTTTTCACCTGCGGATGTTCTAACTGCCACTTGTCAAAGCCGCCGTGTACGGCAACTGGCTCCATCGGATCAGAGAACACATCCCGGCGCATTATGCCGACCCCGCCTATTGCTCGGGTATCCACGTATCCTCGCGGGTCGGTTTGTGGCACCCGCTGCGGTTCTAGTCCCAGCAGCGCGAGATTGGGATTCCTTTGCATCACGTCAAGCGCCACATCCAGCCACCGGGGAGGCAGCATCACGTCGTTGTCTACCTTCACGAATAGGTCGCATTTGCAGCCCGCCAAGTACGCATTCATCACCGCTACTGGGCTTCCGTACCTCCCCCGGTGTACCTCCGCTGGTACGCCTACCTCGTTAGCGAACGCAGCCGCAACGCACTCCGCGCCGTCACCCGAACCGTCATCGTAGAGGTCTATCCGTGTTACGCGGTCCCAATTCGTGTTCCGCTTCAGCGCCGTCAGACTATCCTCCGTGAACGACTTGCGGTTGTGCGCTAAGTAGAGAATGCCCGTAGTCATCGTGCCGCCTTATACTGAGATATCCGCTCTCTCATGGCTACGTGGCTAGGGCCGTGTTCTGGTTGCCGGTATAGCCGATTCGCGCTGTAGGCGTGCGGAAGTATTGTGATCTTGGGATACACTGTTTTGTGCGGGTTTAGCGTGGCGAACACCCGATCGCACTCGCGGTAAAACAGGGCGTCTCGCTTCCACCCGCCAAACACGGCTAATCTGCGTTTGTCGAACAGCGCTCCAAAACCCACTAACGTTTCCTCTCCGGGGTAGCTTTTTGCATGTTCAGGCGTCATCGCATTGCAGATGAACGCTGAATCGTACGCCGCCAGCAGCGGTGTGATGTCCGTCACACAGTCATCATCCTGCGTGTAGATAAGTTCGTTCGCTGCTTGAACGGCTCCTCGATATCGGTTGAACGGGGTGTCGCCGATCTTGATGATGATTTCCGTTATTTCTGGATAATGGCGAAGGCTGTCCACCACGCGGGAGAGGTCAACGTCCCCTCTAGTGGGAATCACCGCAGAGACTTTCATAGTTGCTTGCGTAGTTCTGTACTGGAAACACCTTTCGTGTAAGGGACAAATTCTATAGGAACGCCAAGGTCGTCCAGTACGACCCTTCCCGGAAAGTCCCTCCAGTCGTCCCCACGCATGTAAACTAAATCAAACTTGTTGCGGTAATCCCGCACCGTCTCCCAGAACTCGCTCTTCGGCAAGGGAGAGTAGGCGTATCGAACAATGTCCACCAGCCCTGTGTCGATCAGGTTGCGCGTGCGTTTCTCAAGGCTCTCGATGGGCAATTTCCCTTTGCTCTCAAATGTGGTAAACCCGTCGTGCAGGATCACCATCGTCAAATCACCGCGCTCGCGCATCTTGCGCAGCAGGTTGATGTGTCCCGTATGCAACATGTCCATCACTGCCGCTGTGAAAACTAATGTCATCACTTCTCCTTACGTGGGGATAAGGATGTCGTAATCGTCCCTGATTGAGGCCCGGTTGCTCTGCTCATACCACTGAAACGCTGGGCGTCGAATCTCCGTTCTCCAGTCACCGTATCGTGCGGTAAGGAAACCTTCGGGATCTGCCGGAGTGCGGAAGGTCATACCGTAAAACTCCACCGTTCCGAACGTGGCGTAGTGCTTGTCGGGATAGACAAAGGCCATGTGCCCTTTGGGACCGCTGCCCAGGTTGTAGCATTCCGGTCGCGTCGGATGATGGCAGACTCGAATCAGGTCGAAGTGTGAGGTGCCACGTATCAGTCCGATTCCTTCAATGCGCCCCTCGCGGCACACTGCGGACTTGTAGAACAGCGTCTTGAACACCGTAAAGCCTAATGGGGCCATAGCGCGGATCAGTATGCCCGTTCTGTCGTAATCCTTCGACAGTATCCCGATGTCTATGTCATCCCAATCGTTCTCACAGAAGTCCCCGTCTCTCAGCGCACCGAGCAGGGTTCCATCCATAAGACAGTAAGACAGTCCGATCTCACCAGCTACACGGTGAAAGTCTGTGAGGTTTGCAACCGCTTCTTCTTTTCCGGTCAGTGCCACGTCCAACACCCGTTATCCTCGTAGGCTCGTTTTGCCGCCCTATAGGTGGCAGGGTCTTTCCCGTTCACTGGGCAATACAGCGTCGCCATGCAGGCGTTGTGCACCATGATGTGATCCGCGTGGCCGTACTCTCCATTTGCGTTGTGCGTCGTCACTTCATCGGCCTGCAGATCCCGAAGAAACGCACACAATTCCGTATAGTTCTGCTCGTGGTGCGCTTTCTGCGAAGGGTCGCGCCAGTAGTTCGATTCGGTGAGGCCAAGGCATGTGATCCGGTCCTTTAGGGGATGCGCTGCCAAAGCTGCGGCCCTGTGTCCACCCTGTAGCGCGTTGTCTTTCCTGCCTTGGTGGACAATAATGATCCGGTCGAATGTCTCAGCGGCGAACCACAGGATCTCATCGTCGGGATGCGCTACGATAAGAACTCTCATGTCTTCTCGTAGTAGTTGCTAGACAACTGCTTGAATCCCAGTCCAGCCAGCAGTGGGTCCCACTCGTTGACGTAGCGGTCATTTCGTTCAAGGTGCATCGGCATTCCACCGTGATCACCAGAGCCTATTCCAAAGGCGTTCTGCGCCATCAATATGCCCCTAGGCTTCAGCACGTCTTTGATCGCTTTGACCCACTCCTCTACGTTAGTGACATGCTCGAGGAAGTCAGCCGCTACCACCGCGTCATGGGCTTCTTTCCCCTGAATGTCAGGACTCCATCCCTGCGTCATTTGACAAGGGCCTACCTCGCCCAACTGCCTCCGTAGTCTGAACTGCGCAAATGCAGCGGTTCGACTACCCTCTAGATCGTTGTAGATGACCGTCTCGAATCCGTCACGCCGCAATCGCAGCGTCAAATCCCCGATGCCATCACCCAGGCACAGTACGCTCTTCGCCTCTGCGCCACGCAATCGCTCGGAAATACCCTCGCACATGCCCGCATAGTTGAACTTCGGGTCAGCGTGATAGGCCGACAATTCCCAGATGTACGATTCCGTCTTCCGGTACCACTCCAGCAAGTCATCATCGTTGCGAGGGTTGGCGCTGACAAAGTCCTGCGTCACTTCGGCGTGAATGGGAAAGAATCCCCGTCCCAGTGTCGCCACGCAGTCTTCTTCACGTTTCCCGAGAAACAGCGCTATCTCGCGGGCGCGGTCCAGGCCGTCCATCCGTTGCTGCGACCTGTAGTCCCTTGCACAATTACTCAGCGTATCCACATATCCCACTGTGTATGCTGTGTGCTCGTCGGAATAGGTGGTGTCTATAGGACGCTCCGCAATCCCTGAAAACGAGCTATGCGAGACTGGTTCCGCCTCCAGGCCTAACCCGTTTGTGGCTATTTCATACCGGCTGGTTTTCTTCGGCACGCCGAGGTGACAGATCGACCTTGGTGAGTATCGATAGACAGCAACAGACCACAACAACTTCGCAGCATCACCCGCATAAAGAGGAGAGAACCAGCGATCATTCACCTGCTTAGGTTGCCCTGCGTACATCTGTTCGACGGGGTTCGCACGGCACCAGTGCGGCATCACGCGCACGCCCATAATGAATGTCGGACGAACAATCATGCCACCAGCGTCCAACGCAATACGCTCCGCCTCGAGCTTCTGTGCACCATATTGATTGACTGGCGAAGGTTGCGACGTTGCTCCGTAGGGGGGAGAGTATCCACTGAACACGCCTTGCGTGCTGACCTGCACTAGCGTTGTGCTTGTTTCTTTGCATGTTGCTGCCACGTTCCGCACCGCACCCACATTGATAGCTCGCGCCTTGATAGGGTCGCGCTCTACTGCATCGGTGTCGCTCTGCCCGGCGAGGTTGATGACCATATCGCATGGGTGATCGGCGAATAACTTCCGCACGGCATCGGCATCGGCTAGATCGCAGCTAACGTGCATACTATCCGCCGTGCGTCTATGCCAGATCGGTTCAACAGACGGTGGCACATCAAGGCGCATGTGCTGACCTATGATTCCGCTTGCGCCTAATATGAGGATCTTCACGCTATGCCCCATTTGTCGCGGTAGATTTCCCAACCGCCGTCTAGCTTTCCAGCAGATAGGGGATCTCCCCGGTAGGAACTCTTCAACTTTCCGTGATCCACATAACACCCATCGTGAACGCCCAATCTAAGCCCGGCATTCAAGACACGGCGACAGTAGTCGTTGTCTTCCCACCCGTACTGTGTAAACCGCTCGTCGAGAAATCCTATAGCGTCCACCGTGCGCTTTGGGATGTAAACGCAGACGAAAGCCAAGACCCTCGGTTCATCCCGTAATCCGACCCCTCGCGGGAATTGGTTTTGGTTGCCGATCACATTCGAGGTTGCCGACAACAACCCATACTCCACATGTTGGTAGGAAGCCTTCGCCAGCGTTGTAAACCCTCCCTTCGTCTGCAATATCGCGTCGTCATTAAGAAGCACCACATCTCCCTCCGCTTGCCGGATACCGGCGTTCGCGTTGCGTGAGAAAATGAACGGCTTTTCTCCCATGACCCACGTCACTATCGGCATAGCCTTGCGACACTCATCGCCCACCCCGTCGTCCACTACAATGATCCGCTTGGGGTCTATACCTTCCTCGTACAAAAGAACAGAGCCAACGCAAGGCATTACGTTGGAGGGATTCTTACTCAAGATCACGACCGAAAAGTCACACACTCGCTGATTCCTCTGTCATTTCACGGCCTCTAACACGATGGTCAACTTGACCACGCTGTCTGGTAGCGCCTCACTGTGTTCCGCCAGTACCCTAAACGCTGCCTTCACGCCATTACCCTTTGCAAATCGCGTTAGGTGCGGGTTCCCGTGTTCGTAGTAAAAGAAAGAATTCCTGTTCCAGTAGGAGCAGTGTTGCGGATCTTGCCACGCCCCACGACCGTCTGTGGTCGGCACGGTGATCATAATGCGTCCACCCGGTTTCAGAACGCGCCATGCCTCGTTCATCGTGTGAATCTTGTCTGGCAAATGCTCCACAATGTCATCGGCGCGAATAGAGTCCACACTAGAATCGGGCCACGGCCAAGTGACGCGCAGGTCCGCTATCTTGTCGGCAGGCGGAACGATGTCCACGTTGACGAAGCCGCCCAAGTGCCGGTCACAGCACCCCAGATTGAGGTTTACCCCTGCCACGGCACTTCCCGCCACACTTTATCTCCAAGCGTATGTATTGAAGTGTTGCCACTGTGCAGCCGAGCGAACATTACCCCATTCGCATCTACCGACACGACGGTACCAGTCGCCTTGCGAGAAAAATCGTCATCCTCGCCGCAGGCGATGTTCTCGTTGAAGCGGTGCTCTTGCCAGTACTCGCGCCGGTATAAGAGCGAAGACCCTATACAGTACGGCCTGGACGTGTTGTTATATAGCCATGCTTTGCGGTTGAACTCGTCCATAAAGATCATCGAGTGATATCCAGTTATCTGGGCGTGCGTCTCCAGCAATCGCAGCATTTGCTCTTCCAGGCGCTCCGGTGCACTGTAGTCGTCATCGTCCCAGTGCGCGATGAATTCGCCTGTAGCCCGCGACACTGCAAGGTTGCGTTTTGCTCCTAAACGGTGGCGTCCCTGCATCAAGTGGTATTGAATGCCCGCTTTGCCGATGAGCGGCCCAGGAAAGGATCTGGCATCAAGGTCGTCCAGGATTACTAGTTCCTTATTCGGCCACGTTTGCGCCTGAAAGTACTCCACGGCCTTTGGAGCAAAATGTGGGCGTCCCCTTGTCGGCATAATGCAGGACACCAAGGGAACTCTAGAAGACATAGGATGTGATAGCCTGTGTTATATAGGACTCCGCACCGCATTTCACAGCCAGTTGACTTACCATTCCGCGATCGGACACCACCACTTCTTCGCGGTTTTCCCACATGGCTCCTATTAACAGCAGGATGGGATATTTCAACGCGGAGCATACTTCCGTGATGGGCGATGTGGTTTGTATGCCGCAGGTGTACTGAATGGTGATCGGCGAAACGGGATAGGGCGTAAAAGACGGCCACGACGCGCCATAGGCTAGGACCAGCTTGCCGGGACTCGCGTCCGTATCTGCTACGTACTCATCGGCACTCCACGTGTGTTCCGTGCCACCGCTGTCTTTATACACAGCGGAGTCTATCGTAATGAGCGGAGTGGCTCTAGGCAATGTAATCGCATTACCTATGGGCCATTGGTACAAGATGGTTTTCAGTGTTGTCTGGTGCAGCGTTCTCCCTGTGCGCCATTCCACATGCTTTCTCGCAGCCACCCGAAAGATCTCCAGCAGCGAATCAGATGTAGAATCATCTATCCGGCACTGCAGTTTCACCTCAGCAAGTGATACAGCCTCTGTAATGGGATCGGTGACTACGATAGGGTCTGACATTACGCCTCCACGAGTTTTCGCGGTCTACCTCGTTTTCGTGCCGGCTTCTCCGCCTTATCTTCACTAACCGTGATCATCTTGTTTTCAGGTGGAGCCGCGCTCTTTGCGCGTAACGCCCGCAAGCACTCCGCTAAACTCGCGTCTGTCTGCGGTGTCACCGTCGGTAGCACTGGTGTCGGGCGTTCAGCTATGCCCGCTGACTCTAACCGCTCTGCCGTACGGCTATCTGTCACAAAGAGTTGTCCCGCCTCTACCTTTTCCGATTTGCGCTCCAGACCGTACCATACATCCGTCATTACCGGGATGAGCGCACGTAACTTTACTGCGTATAGTTCTGGCATAAGTCGATAGGGAAAAGTGGACGGGCGGATGTTAGCCGCCCGTCTCGTTAGTTGAGTGATTAGAAGTCGCCGTAGCGGAACGCAGCTCCAGCATAGACAGCAATCGTCAACCGCTTTTCAGCGCGGATTGCTACCATGTTGCGGATGAAGTAGTCATAGTGCTCGCTACTTACATCAATCCGAGCATCCATCCGGTCGTATCCCTGCACGTAGCCACGGAACTGGCCTACAAGGAAACCACCTGCGGTCATGGCCGTCGTGATAGCAACAGGAAGACCCCACAGCGTCGGCACAGCGTTGCCCACGGGACCACCCAAAAGGTATTCACCCGTGTTAGCACCGCCAGCGTCAGTTTTGATGGTCTGGATGATGCGCCAGTCCACCGGGTTCATCACGATCCCGTCCGGGACATAGTTGTTTGCGTTCAACTCCGTGATGGCCCGATTCAGCTTATCTATGCGCGTGTCGCTGGCTACGTTGTACGTCCCAGCAAAATCAGTAGCCTGCGTAATCAACCCGTTGAGATGAGGCGAACTTCCCGAGCCGTACAGCAGCTCGTTGTCTTCTATGTCGTCGAGACCGTCCAGCAAGCGTACGTCTATGTAAGCCTGGAGTTGCCCCCAGTCTTCCAGCACCTGTTTGGTCGCTGGAATCCAGTGGGACAGTGTCTGCACGTTCGCATAGCTGATCGTAAACGTCAGCGCCGACTCAGCCTTAGACGCTGCCTCTGCCGACTGCGGAGATGCCGCATTAGTGAACGTGTTTTCCTGCGGGTACTCTACGGCGTTGTTTGTGGTCGTGGAGAACGGGATCAGATCCCGTACACGAACGCGTCTCTGCGGGGGCTTGACAATGCCCGGCACGCGCTGCGGAACGAGAATACCCGGAGTGCTGGACCCCACGGTGGAGCTGGTGATCGTGGTCTTCAGCTCACGTGACGGTATGTCGAACTTGACACCGCCTTGATGCCAGCCTCTCTCGCAGAAGCTCTTCCACCCTTCGAACTCGATGAACTTCTGTCCCGGACTCTTGTACTCATCTTGCTGAATCACCGCTTGAAGCGGCTTGTCAAGTCGCGCCTCAACCTCATTGATGCGCTGACCAATCTTGTCGATGAGTTCCTTGGTTTCACCGGCACTCTTGCCCGATGCCTCCAGCTGATCAGCCTGCTCCTGCAGTTGCTTTCTTACATCGGTAAGTAGTGATGCAGACTCATCGCTGACTTTCTCCACGAGTGTCTTAATCTCGTTGATGTCCATAGTTATCCTTCCTGTCTCACGACGGTGGTTACTGCTTTGTTATGGTTAGCGGTGTCAGGCGGCTGCCTGTCCGCGTATACGGTCGCTCCACGATAGGAGCGAATCGGCCAACGAGTGGAGAGCGTCAGCGTCTACCGGCTCGTCTTCCTGTGTGGCGGCTCCATCTGCTGAAGTGGCGTCGGCTTCTTCCGAAGTGGCGTCGGCTTCTTTGCGTAGGAGTGCCTGTAATCCTTCAATCTCGTTCTCGATGCGCTTGCGGGTTTCCTCACGCACGGCACCGGCTTTCAATTCCTCTTCGGCCCGTTCCTTGACTCCGTATAGGTCAAGATACACGGGCACCGCAGCCAAGAGCGCGGCCTTGAACTCGTCCACATCGGACCCTATTTGGGTTACGATCCCGTCCTTGTCCAGTTCATCGTTCCACAGCGTGGAGAACACAGCGTCCTCCAGCGCAGACATGACCTGAAACACCTTGGATGCCTTCTCGCGGCGGTCTAACTCCTCACCGAACGCGGCCTTGACTGCGGTTATCATCGCCTGCTCGTTCATCGGGAACGTGACCACACTAACCTCGTAGAGCTTAATTTCCTTGAGGTGGCGTATTCCGCCCTTGGTCGTCTTCTTCACCGCCTCGAATCCGATAGACAACCCCTTCACCAGCTTCTCTCGCATGGTGACATAGGCCTTCTTCGCCGTCTCTAGATCGAGTACAAGTTTGCCTTTGAGGACTAGTCCAGCATCGGAGTCTTCTAGCATCCCTCTGGCGATAGGCTCGCTAGAATCGTGCTGCCAGAGGATAGTTATCCCGTCGCCGTGCTCCGCTATGGTCTTGGTGAACGCGCCCTTCTCGACTACATCCTGGCCGAGATCCACGTTCCCATAAGTAGAGGCAAGGCCAACGAAGGTTCCGTCCTCGGCCACCTCCTTAATCTCGAACTTGAGTTGCTTTGTTTCCCTCATTGGTCCCCCCTGTAATCTCCATCAGCTTTGAGCCTTCGTCCTGCACTACTCCCGACGCGGCATCAGAGATGGTCTGCATATTCAGTTGTATGAAGTGCTTGTCCCCACCTTCGACCGGGTTCAGATTCATCCAGCGGCGTACTTCGTTGACCGAGTAGACACCCTTTTCCAGAAGCTTGGCGAAGCCTTCAGCTTGCGTCTTGAAGTCGCCTTGAAGCAGACCTTCGATGTTGTGCTCGGCATATAGGCGCCCCTCTATCTGCTCATCGCGACTCAGCAAGCACCGATAGAACGCATCGCTCCACCGACGGCACCACGGACTTAGCGTTCTTTGCCCGTAAGCCCTGTTTTCGCTTTCAATGTTGTTGAAGTGAGCCCGGTCCAGATCGGCCAGCATGTGCGGCGGCAGACGCAATAGGCGGCAGACCTCTATCACCTGAAACTTACGCTGATCAACTAGCTGTAACTTCTGATGATCTGGGTCTACTCGGGTAACCTCCATGCCTTCTTGCACTACTGTTGGTTCCTGAGTTAGAGCGGCACCCTGATGTGACCTAACCCATGCTTTCTTCAGCAGGTCTAACCCTTCGGCGCTCAATGCCGGAGCCCCCTGGGGCCGCTTCAGAATAACGCCCGCGCTAGCGTCATTTGCGAAGAATCGAGCCGCATATTCCTGCGGAGAGAGCGTCAACCCCAATACGTGACGACCTCGAGACAACAAGTCCTCGCCATTCTCACCATCGAAGGAAAATCCTTTCAGGTGGAATATGTCCTTATTCGCGTAGGTTTTCTCTTGGCTGTTCCCGTCTTTGTAGATGAAGAACTGCTGACCCACGGCGTTGTGGTCTATCCGCATTCCTTGCGGATTCAGCTGGTAGAGAAACAGTAGTTTTCCGCTACTTCTCGCCCTCACCTTTAGCGCATATCCACCCCGACACAAAATGGCGTTAGCAGTAAGTGCTTCTACAAACTCTCCGGCGCTTGTTTCTGGGTTAGCCAAGTAATGCAGTATTGGATAGCGGTGATCGTCCCACGCCTTCTCTACCGCGGTCCGGTCAACGGAGCGCCGATGGATTTCAAAGGGCAGTCCGCCCATATCCTCGGCAATCATTTTCGTCCCGGCGTACAGCGCAGCAGACTCAAAGGCGGCGTCGAGCGTGATCACCTTGCCGCTGTAGCTGGAGTATCCGCCGCCTAGAAGCTCCGAGATTCTGTGAAACCCCTCCCGCTTATAGACATCTGCAACGGTCACGGTGTCGAATGACGCGATAGTAGATTTGCGGAGCAGCCACCCGGACAAGCGAGAGTTGACCAGCCAGTCAGCTATTTTTCGTGTGAACGACATTACATCACCGCCGTATCTGCGTTGTTGTAAATGGACTGCCCCGCGCCCGGTCTTAAGATTGCTCCACTCAGCCCCATAAGCCCCCCGACTATGCCGTCTATCCGCTTGGACGCCCGCGCCCGATCAGGCTTAACGGGGCGCAAGGCACCGTCTCCCCGCTGTGCCACCTCTACGCAGTCCGCCATCCAGCGCAACATAGGGTGTCCGCCGTGCCTTAACCGCCGATCCTTCAACGCGCTCTCCAACTCAGAGCACGGCTCTGTGTAGTTCGCGTAGCCTTGGTGAAATTCCACACACGTAAAGCCAGCGCCCTCCAACTCCTGCGATAACTGCGTCGCGAACTTGGGATCAAATACAATCTCTTTGATCGTCACGTGTTCGCGTAGCGCAATGAGCTTCTCTCGCACCGCTGCAAACTCCACGGAGTTGCCGACCGTTGCGTTAAGGAACCCTTGCTCTACCCACTCCTTGTACTTGTGTGATTCGAGGTTCGGTCTGTCTGATAAGTTATCTAGCGGTATCCAGAAGTACGGCAGCCAGTGTATGTTGTTATAGCCATCCCTCCACACAAGCACCGCCGCAGTTATGTCCAGCTTCGTGGACAGGTCCAGTCCCACATAGCACGGCATACCCTTGAGTTCTCGGATAGTCTCTGCTTCCCACCGCTTGTACTCCCCCACCGGATCAGCGCTGTCCAACTTGCCACAAGCGTCCCAGTCATCCATCTCGATCCAGCGAGTAAGTTGCTGAACCCACCTGTTTAGTCTGAGGCGTAAGAATGATTGCTTGTCAGATGAACTTCTCTTGGCGCGGGAATACTCATCTGCCCGCACACTTTCTACCGCCAGAAACGCCTTACCCGCCTTTACATCTTCCAGCGACCCCAGTGCTGGATTACAGTACCGCCACGTCTCTTCGGAGTCCCACGGCATATCGTCCGGGGCTTCGTAGATAACGCAGTAGAAATCGGGCGGACACGGTATGATTCCGCGCAGCACTTTGTCTGCTAACTCATGAAGCTCCTCAGCGACCGGGGACTCGCCGGGAATGCCAGCCGTAGTCATCCCCCACACTAGCGGCTGCGTTCTGGCGGCTCCCGCTCCGAACGTCAGAACCTCCCATAGCCGTCTGTCTTTCTGTGCGTGGAGTTCGTCGAAGACTACGCCGTGCGAGTTATAACCGTGCTTGCCGGCGACTTCAGATGATATCGCCTGATAGTAGTTGTGCCAGTCGGGGACAACGATACGCTTGCCCCCTGCGAGTACCTTTGATGCTCCGGTGAGAACGTCGTCCAACCCGACCATCTGAGAGGCGACGTTGAAGACAATAGACGCCTGCCCACGATCCGCCGCCGCTCCATAAACCTCCGCCCCTGGTTCGTCATCAGCAAACAGAAGTTTGAGTGCTATCCCGGCCCCTAGCTCAGACTTCCCATTTTTCTTCGGGATGGCGATATAGACGACACGGACTACACGATATCCTTCCTCGTTGACCCTCCCAAAGACCTCCCTAACGTCTATTGCTTGCCACGGAGCAAGGTCAAATGGCTGACCCACAAAGCGACGGCCCTTCGTATGCTTGAGGTGGGTGGAGAAAAAAGAGACGGCCCTATCCGCTTGCGCCATGTCGAAGCGATACCCCTTCGGTATCGTCGCCTCGCCCGTCTCCCAGCGGGGTGTACGTATTCTTCGCAATTCCACATCAACCCGCTCTCTTGTCCCAGTCGCCGTTTAACAACCCACTCCCCTTCTTCTCTGATCCGCCCTCCGCATGCAGCCGCGACCGCGATGCCGGGGTTAACCCAAACTCCCGCGAGAGTTTCAGTACCAACTCTGCGTTCTTATTCACAATGCTTATTAGGGGACTCTGCTGGATGTAATCGCTGTTCGGGGACTTAAGAAGAAGCCCGCTCTTCGACAGCCGTTCTTGCGCCTCAACCATTGTCGAGTACGCCTGACATAACGTTGCCAACATGAGATAGTCGGCTTCAGATAGCACCCGCATCCGTTGAAGGATGGGGACTAGCAGGTGCCATTCACGGACGGCTACTTCATCTAGGTGCGCAGGTGGCGCTGCATTGAACGGACCCGGTTTAGGCTCGTCGTCATTGAGTGCCCTATGGCCGGTGTTGCCCTCTAACTTCTTTTGTGGTGTCGGTACTGGGATCGGCCCGCGTCTGCCCATGTGTGTCCCCCTGTCTCACGACAGTGGTTGTGCTGCTAAACCGAGAACTTGTGCCCGCACTCCGGACACTCTATCTCGCGTTCCTTGTGCTCGGGATGCTCGCCCTCGTTATCTAACTGCCCCGCCATCTCAACAAGTTGTGCATAGGCGTCAGACATTCCGCTCTTCAGCGCCGCAAACGCTTCGTCATCCTTCGCTGCCATCGCCGACAGCGGGTCATACGTCGCCAGTATCGCCGCTTCTTCCTCGTCCGTCAGGTCCACATAGGTGACGGGAAGCTCGGCTTGGCCGGCAGATAGCGCCATAGACACCCGTAAATGCCCATCCACCACAAACCCTGTGCGCCTGTTGACCAGAATATTCTGCACCACGCCGATGTTTTCCAGCACACCGGACAGTGCATCTTGCTGATTCTTTGGATGTATGCGGTAATTGTTCGGGTTAGCAAGGAGCTGATCCGGCTTCTCGGTGCCATACCCGATGATTCGATTGCGCCACTGTGACATGGTAGGTCTTCTGTCTCACGACAGTAGTGGTACGGCGGTAAGCTCTACTCATCGCCGTCGTGGTCAAACGGTAGGTGCATTTCCATGCGCCGCAGCTTAGACTCAAGAGCCTCGATGCGCAGGAGAAGACCGTAACATAGAACACAAATGAGTATCAGTAGAACGAAGAACGACACATACCCCCCTAGTCAAAACTTGCGGAAACGTGCGCGAAGG
>Ga0172381_10000307_pt1 | contig 59838 bp, 125 predicted proteins | sample Leawel6488metaG_FD_119754 | JGI IMG/M metagenome (GOLD analysis project Ga0172381, IMG submission 119754) | Leachate microbial communities from a municipal landfill in Southern Ontario, Canada - Leachate well 64-88 metaG | ecosystem: Engineered > Solid waste > Landfill > Unclassified | place... | reverse complement strand
TCATTAAACCCTTCAAGTATTTTTCCGTTCCTAGTAAATAAATTACCATTAAAATATACAGCACGAATACCATCAAGTTTAGGTTCAACAATTACATTATTAAATTTTCTTTCTTCAAAAGGTGAAGCTAACATACAATCAAAAACAGGTATAAGACCAGGGAATACTTTATTAATTGTCTTTTCGGTAATGCCAATTCCTAAATCTTTAAGAATAATTTTTTGATACCAAATTTGATCCTCTTTAGATTGATTATTAATAAATTTATTTACTTTGTTTTTATCAAAATCTGTACCTGTATTATGTTCCAAAAGATAATCAAGTAAATCTACAATATTGTCATATTCTGTTTCGCCAGTTATTTTTGTATTAAACGTTTTCTTGCCAATCCCAAATATTTTATAAGGATTATAGGTTAATTCTAATACTTCTTTTAATAGTCTATTACTTCTATTTTGTTGCAAAATAGATTCTTTCTCGTTCCTACTAGACGTGTTATTAATTTGCTGAAAAATATTAATTACGTTTTTCATTATTCATTCTCCTTTTATTTTTATTTTGGTAATAAAACTGCTGTTTTGCGACCATCTTCCTGCTTTAAAATTCGTTTTTTATTCCTATTACAATACACCATTACAACAATTATATTTATACATTGCCGCTTCTCCAAAACTTTCACTTACTAATGCTCGCAAACTACACTTCTCCTTCTCGCCATTAATTATTTGTTCTGCTTTTATAATACAGAAAGATAAACTTAGGTGTACATATTTTTCATCAAAAGGAATATTTGAATTATTTTTTAATTCTTTTATTTCATTAAATATATCCTCAAATACATTTTCTCCATATATAGAAATTAAATGGTTTTCTATTTCACTTATTATCATAATAACACCCCTTATCAAATTGATATTTTTTAATTTAATCTATTGGTTTAAACATATCCAATCCGAACAACTCAATTATCTCATCTTCATTTAAGTCTTTTCCTGCTTTCCAAGTCCCATCGGGATAAGTTACTATACAACCTTCAATATCTTCATTGTGAGTTTCTATCCCGTATAATTTTGCCAACTCTTTTATCTTTTCATCCACTTTTAGCCCTCCTTTCACCAAATCGACATTTTAATACCCATATTCATCTCTATATAATGCTATATTTCTTTTAATTTGAATATCCTGTTCATATTCATTCACTGTATTATTTATAGCATTGTTCCATAAAACTTCTTTGTAACACTCATAATGATAATTTTTCTTTTTATCTTTATAATACTTTACATTATCATCTTTCAATCCACAATAAGAACATTTTTTCATTTTTACTCCTTTACACCAAATGGTCATTTTAAGGTATATCACTTACAATTTCAACACTATTTTCAGGTAATATCATACATGTATCTTCATAATATACCATATATTCAGCAGACATAATATCATACATTATTACACTAAATTCTTTTCCAACTAATTCTTTATACCATCCACCATATTTCCAAGCATCTTTATCACTTATAATTTTTATTATTCTTTTTCCGCTTTTTATCATTTTTTATTCCTCCTTATAGAATGAAAATCTGGTTTTATTCCACTATTTTATAAAAACACCCATACCCATGTTCCTTTCTACCTCTTTTGCTATTCCTTGTTAATCTATACCAACTCCATGCATTACTTAATCCATAACTTCCCCAATACTGCCCATCAATTATTTCCACTTTATAACAGTCACCAATTTTATAATGTTCAGTATTATGAAACGGTTTAAATAAAACTATCTGTCCTTTTTCTGGTTCGAAAACTCTATCTGGTTCTCTAATTGGGTCTACACCAAATTCTGCCACAAAATCTTTTACCCATTGTTGAACTGTCATAATTTTACCTCCTAATTATCACAAAATACTTGTTTTATTGATACTTACTTAGTCAATAAAACACCACTTAAAAATTATAATTTATTTTTTATCTAAATACTCCCAATATCCTCCTGTTATCATTCTGGCAAGTACACCAATTAAACTGTAAGCATTTTTTAAACCCTTAAAAGATTCATCCATCTTATCTAAAAATATTAATGGTTGCAGTTTCAGTAAAGATGCAATTAATAATTCCTTTTCATTTTCATCTAATCTTTTAAAGATTTCTTTAAGTAAAACAAAACAACTATCAACTAAATCAACACCTCCAACAGTTTTTGTATAAGTATTAATAACACCTACACGATTAAATGCCTTACTTACTTCAATATCAAATACTTGAGTTTCTCCAAATGCAACAGGAGAAAAAATATTGTATTTTTTAACATTTGGATAATTAACTAATACTTCATCATAATAATCTTTTATTCTTTGCATTGGAAATTCTGGTTCTGTTTCAAGTAGCCATCTTACTTTGGTGAAATATGAAATAAGAAGGATTATCAAATTTTTATTATTTGGAGTTAAAAAATCAAATTTAATATTTTCACCTTGGGCAGTAATTTTAGCTTGTGCTAACACTCCAGAACTACACATGTTTAATAAATTATTAAAGAAACCCATAAAATCACCCTTTCTAATTTAACAGTTACGAAAGTATCACTTTATTCTGTTAGTCCATATATTTCTTTATCTATTTCTTGTTGAATTGCTTTAATATTTTTTGATAATTCATAAGAAGAAAAATAATTACCTGATGATGTATGGTTAATTGTTATTTCATAAAGTCTAATTAGATTATTCATATAGTCATTTAATATTTTTATCTTCTCTGTATATTTATTTACTTCAATTTTAATTTGTATTTACCTCCTTTCACAAATGTATTATTTTATTGTGCTTCATTTACATTACTTATAATAGCTTTATTATAGTTATCTAGTGCTTTTGCCATTTCATTAATATAAAAACCTATTGTTCTTGCGTTGTTATTTAATAATGCTTCACACGATATAGCTAATTTTCCTGCTAGATGTAATAATTCTTTTTCAGTATACATAATAAACCTCCTATCACACTTATTCATTATTTTCTTCGGTTCGTTTAATGAACAAAATTCCTTCTTCTGTTATATAAATATCAAACAAATCCAATTCTTTAATACCCAATCTTTTTCTAATTACTTTGGGAATTACTACCCTACCTAAATCATCAATTCTTCTAAACATACCTGTATATTCTTTTTCCATTTTAATTTCTCCTTTCTTGTAAAACAGAATGTATATTTTATACTCTTTTATTCCATGCATCTGTAGCTTCTTCTATAGTTGCAAAATAAGAAGGCCAAGGTTTTAACATACAAGAACATTTAGAACATAAAGGTATATAAATATCTAATTCACCTCTTGTACAAGATGCTATTCTTGCTTTTTCTCTACAAAACGGGCATGGTTTTAATTCATCCATAAATAATAAACCCCTTTCTATATCACAAAACTAACTATTTATGGTACTTTCCTTCGTTTTTATTTCATTATTAACATATTTAATTGCTTAATTTAATGTATTTTGAGCAACTAATAGTAACCCCAGTTCATTTTTATAATCTGCAACTTCAAAATAATCTTTTGCGTCTTCAAGTGTATCAATCACATCTCTAATATAATCAATCGAATTAAGGGACATTTTATTACCTCCTTTATACTTTCCTTAATTCATCAAGCATTTGTCTTTTTTCTCTTTCAATTTCATCTAAATCAATATCATAAAATTCTGCTAATAATTTTTGTTTATTAATATATCCTGCTGGTACAAGTACCTGATTATCATCCGATCTATGTCTGTTATATTCACAGAAAGTATATTTACTCATTAACCATTCTAAAAACTCTCCACATAATTGAGTTTCTTTCTGTATTTCCTTTAATTTTTCATGTTCTAAATATTTCAATTTTATTACCTCCTAGAAACCTTGATTTTACTGACTTTTTTGAACCTAAAACTACCATGAAACACTCGATTTATTACCTTAAGATATCTATCAATTCCTTTTCAATTTCTTTTACTTCATCTGAATGAACTCCCATTTCAATAGCATATTTATTTTTGTTATACCATTTTTTAATTTGTTCTATTTTGTTTTCAAATTCAATTCTTTTATTCCATGTTCTTACTGCATCTTTTTCATTTCCTCTAATTATACTACCTTCTGCTTTACAATTTTTACAATCAACCCAATAAATATTTTCGCCATTATTTTGAATATATAAATCTATACTACCACAAAAAGGACATGGTTTTAAATCATATATCGGAATTCCCATTTAATCAACCTCCTATTCTATATTTTTTAAAGCATTTTCTATCGCTTCATTAAAACTACAACCACCATTATAATACCTTACTTCAAAGCTAATAGTTCCATCTTCATTACCCTTTGAATAAAATATATCTTCGTTTGGTTCATAATTTTCTTTTTCTACTAAATACAGGGTATTGTCATCTATAATATATGTTTGATAAAATTGATCTAATAACATTTCTTGATAAGACTTATAATATGTTAGCAATTCTACATCATTTAATATTCTCTTGCATTGATTTTCAAGTGATTCATCGTCTAATATTTCAACTTCAGTTAATATTCCTCTGTAATGAACCATCTCGCTCATTTATTTATCCTCCTGTAATATTTCATCAATTTTCCTTAGTTTATCATAATCTCTACATCTTCTGACCAATTCATTAATTTCATAATGATTATCTTGTATCCAACATTCTTTATCGATCATTTCTTCAGAAATATATAATTTTCCATTAAGACCACAAAGATTTGTAATTGAATAGGTTAAAGTCTTTTTATTAACTTTTAAATTATTTCTATTATCTAAAGAAGGACCTTCATACCCAACAATCCAACTTTGCTTAGTTTCACCAATAATATATCTTTCTGCAAAATGACCTCTATGCCAACATCTATCTAATTTATTTCCCTTATCATCTGTATATCTACGTCTATTGCTATCAAATATCCAAACTTTATCTCCTATTTGCATTATTTATCCTCCTGCTCAAGTAACTTTCTAACACGTTCTATTTCTTTTTCTGTGTGAACCGTACCACCTGAATTAAATTCTATATACCATCGTAATACTTCTTTACGTGTTCTAAGAGTATTAATATTAAATCTTATGCCCTGCATAACTCTTACGTTGCCTTCAAATTCCTTAAAATAATATCCAAATGCTTTAATTTCATTATTGATAAATTTTCTTAGAGCAGTTATTCTTTGTAATCCATCTACACAAACAAAATTATTCTTATCAAAATCTCCACTTTGCCAACCTGGATTATTAAAATAAATTACTTTTGCTGTTCTACCTCCACGAAGAATATATTCGACAAATTTTATCTGTTGATCTTCCGTCCAAACATGTCCTCTTTGAAAATCAGGGTTTAATTGTAATCCTTCTTTTTTCTCCCACTCCTCTATTTGTCTTACTGCTCTTTTTAAATCATAAGTACATTCCCATTCACCATCTCTTGTTAATTGTGGAATATCACTAAATTTCATAATACCCTCCCCTATGCTCCTACCTTCATATTACCATGCTGTAAAGCAAAATGACATAAATAATCATGGTTTGCCTTGCCTAAAATATTATAATTATCAAACTCCCAAACAATATTATTAACACTTTTGTTATTAAGTTTTATGTTAATATCCTTAACTAACTTTATTAATTCTTCTTTTGTTAATTTCATTACATTATAAAGATTATCATTTATATAACCTTTCTGACTATGGAAGTAATGCATTTTTTGTTTCAAGTTGTTATGCCTCCTTTTATTAGATATTCATAATTAAAATCACTATCCATATTTTTATCTTCTATAATTGGCAAGTCTTTTAATTTCCCATATTTAAAAATACCAACAATTCCTTCTTTAACTCTATCCCAAATAATAACATCGTTGCAACTTCTTATTAATTCCCTATCTTTAACATATACAGAAATAATATTTAAATCATTCCAGTTAACTGTTCTTTTCAATTCAGTCTTTAATATATCGGTAAAATCCATTATTTAACCTCCTGCTCAAGCAATTTTCTAACCTTATCAACTTGTTCTTTACTCATAATTTTACCACCAGTATTAAGTTTAATAAAGTATCTCAATATTTGTTCTCTATTTAAATTTCTTACTTCTGCAACAGAAATATTATAATTTATAAAATGATTACGATCTCTATATGATAAATCACTAAAATATTTACCTTTATATTGAAATCTATCTTCATAATAATCTAATATTGCTCTAATTCTTTGTTTGCCATCTAATATTTCATAACCAAAACCTGTCTCCATCCATTTTTTAGTGTCGTAATGAATAAATGCTAATTTACCAATATCAACATTATTAAATATTGAATCTATTAAACTAACTTGATCTTCTAAATTCCAAACATAATCCCTTTGATATTCTGGTTCAAAATTAATTCCAAAAAAATATACTTTACTGAATAAATCCCTTAAGTCTTTTTGTGAATAATTTAACCTAATATCTTCATTCTTAATTAAAGAAACTTTATTTCCGTCCTGTAGCTTTCTTGCTTCCGTCCATCCAACGTACATCTTACAATGTTCATGCCTTATTGGTTTCCCGTAATTGTTATCAACATTGGTATAATCTATTTCATATATTTTGCCATTTTCTAAAACATTATATATCGCAACATCTTGTAAATTACCAACTGTAACTTCTGTTCCAATATCATAAATATAAGTTGGTTCAGGAATAAAATTCAATCTTTCTCTTAGATCTTTTAATTGTCTATTGTGATTATCTTCTTTTAATTTTTTCAGATCTACTTTTGAAATCTTTTTCTTTGCCATAATTTTAACCTCCTAAAATAGTAATAAATCAATCATTTTGTTACCTTTATAATGTCTACTCTTAAAAAATTATTTTCAGGATTTCTTCTTCTTTCTACAATAGACCATTCTTTTGATAACTTACTTTGAATTAATGGTAATTCTTCTTCAAATATACCTAACCATTCTATATGATCACCTTTATCGTTATAATCATGTAATGAACTAAAATTAAGTTTAGTCAAAATATTTCTAATATCATCAATATTCATTTTTCAAAACCTCCTATAATTAAAAAATCATTTTATCACTTCAATAAAATCTACTTGTGGATCTCCTGGATCATTAGACGAAGGCAACTTCATTTCTATACTAATAAATTTTTCAATTGCCTTTTGTTTAGCTTCTTCTTCACTTATTGCATTCACTATTATCTTTCTTGTTACCATTCTCGTACAAAATGAACCCACATCAACACAATATTTCATCTTTACCTCCTGCAATAAATCATTAGATTTATGACCAAATTTGTAATCTATTTTTTATAATTCATCATAAACAAAATTTTAAGTACTTGGACATCTTGAATGCCATCAATTTCATTTGCTACCTCTGCATAAGACAAATCTAATTTTGTGTCTTTAAGTTTGCCATATATAAGTTTAGCCTGACCAAATTTATCAATACTTATTTTTTCCATTTTAAACAACCTCCACATATTCCATAATAATCCTCAAGGCTTCGTCATAACTACTTGTATCAAAACATTTATTAGTCATTTCTTCTGCTTGATCCTTAAGTCCTGCTTTTTTAAGCGTCCTGCTGGCAAGACCTATTAGATTAAATACATTACCATCTTCGCCAATAAGATTACATTCTTTAATTTACCTCCTTAAAATCCCGTTTGTGTTGTATAAAAATTAATATTACCTCTGCCAATTACTCTAACTTCTTCGTCTTCTTGTGTTTCTCCTGTATCTTCATTTTCATAATTATATTTAACAACTTCAATTTCAATATTTCCATCAAAACCTTTTATTAATGTTGTAGTCCACGGTCTTTCAGTATAATAATCAAAATCTGAATTATACGCTAATACCTCATCTAAAAGAAATACACTTACAAGTCCTGCATCAGCACAAAATTCCCCTAATTCTTCTTTTGTGTCTGTATTATAAGTAGTACATGACCAATCACCATAGATGGTATCTCTGGTTAAATAATTTTTAATACCTAATACTTCCATTCTTTCACCATAACCACAAAGTTCCCAATCATCTTTCGCAATTTGATTTTTTCTCTAATAACATAACATGGATCTGTTATAATAATATCGCCTTTAAATTTCATTTAAAATTAACCTCCTAAAATATTATGGTTCATATTCTTAAATTAGCTCTTGTTTTCTTCATTTTACTACCAAACTTGTTTTAGAAAACGGCAATAAAAATTGTCTTTTATGCTGGTTTTTATTACTATTCTACTTCTAAAATTAAATTACCATATTTACTAAGTGTAACTGACTTTATAACTTTATTTACTAAAAAATCATTAGGTAAAATATTTCCTTTCATATCCCATACAACCTGATGTGTATCATCATCTTTTCTAAAAACTAAATCACGACCTATTCTGATTAACATTTTAAACCTCCTATTCCCCTGCTAACATTATACCATCCATGATAGCTTGAACTGTACTCTCTCCCCAATTATAAACTTTTGTATCATAAATTAAATTTAATATTGCTGTTTCCTTTGAAGAATTATTATTTAATCTCATTAGAAAATTTTCCACGGCAATCTTCTTAACTCCTGCCCTATTGGAAAGTATTTCAATCTCTTCTAAAGTCAGTTGTCTCATGTAAAAACCTCCTTTAAAATATTATACCATAGACGATAATAATTACAACAATTTTATTTTTACTTTGTAAAATAATTTTATGCGGTTTTGATTTATCCCTGACCGCACGAACAGGGTTATTTTATTGTGAACAATTTAAATAGTTATTCCCCTTTTCAGATATTTTAAAATAACCTCCACCTGTAAATTTAATCAATCCTAATTCGGCAAATCTGGAAATGGACAAGTTAACTGAGTTAAATTTTAATGCTAATATATTAGCAATATACATACTATTTGTTTCGTTATTATTTTTTATAAATTCTAAAATTTTTATTCTTGTTGGATTCATTATTTGTTTACTGATTTTCATAATAACCTCCTGTAGTATTAAAATTGATTTTTTATTACTACTTCATAAATAATTTTTGATTAAAATTCTGCTTATATTCGGGATCAATTTTATCATCTTTAATATTATTTAATAACCATTCAATAGCCTCTTTTTCCTGATAAAACATTAATACTTCGCCATTTTCATCTTTAAAAAAATGTTCCTCATTGTAATCATCTTCGTCAAACCATTGCATACAAACAACTGTTACGCAATCTTTAATTGACCAATAATATATTTTATAATAAACATTGTCATAATCGTGCATAAAATTTCCTCCTTATTATCACAAAATGTAAGTTTTATTGCTATTATATATATTTAAAATACGAAACTATTTTTTTATTACCTTTAGAAAAAGTCATTGATAATAGTTCATAACCATCATCTATCAATTTTTGTTCATTTTCTTCTTGATCGACATCATTTTCGAACTCATAACTAACAATAATATGTTTTTCTATTAATTTCATTTTATATTCTCCTTTCTGTTATAAGGAACAAAACTAAGATTTTATTGCCATTTAAATATTTTTAATATAATAATATCAAACCCAACAAGTATTATTGTTCCTAAAGGTAATATTATAATTACTCTTTTTATGAGATTATATTTTTCTGATAATTTAATTATAAATAAAATAACTAATGCCGTAGCTACTAATGGATTAAAAATATAGGTTACAAAATCTTTGATTTCCAAATTTATTACCTCCTCACGAAACACTTATTTGATTGCCTGTTATATGCTTACTTCTCTAATTGCATCATCTATAATTTGGTCTACATCTGGAGAGTATTCAGATAACATAAATTTTCTATACTCTTCAACATCCTCAAAATCATTAATACTTTCATCCATTGTACTTTTAAAACTAGCAACACAAATTGCTTTTCCAATATGTTCTCCTTGACTCCAAGAATTTTGATCTCTATACCCTGTTGTTATTTCTCCATCATCCCAAAGCAAAACTACTGCTCTCATAGACGATATTACAGATTCATCAAGTTGCAATTTCCATTGTTCAAGAATTTTTTCTTCTAATTTATCTCTGTTATTTTGGATTAATTCTTTCCAATTTATTTTTGTCATTTTTATATACCTCCTTTATTTTACCAAGTACATACATCATAATCTATTATACCATTTATTCCAGCATCTTGAATAGCATCCTGTTCATTGTCATAGATTTTTGAGCTATAATTTTCCTTACATAAAACTACAGGCACACTCCCTACCCATCCGAATTTTCCTGAAGGAATTTTGATTAAAGATAATCTGTATCTAGGCAAAAATAATTCCTCCTTTCTGTTATATTAATATTATAAAGTAAAAATAAAATTAAAGCAATATTAAAATAATAATTGTTTTACTACTTTAAAACATGTGTTTTGTGACCATAGAAAGAAACTGCCTAATTAGGCAGCATCACTTTCATTAATTATAGTATATCCAATTTCTTCTGGTATTGTTTCTTCAATTAATTTTATCGCTGTTTCAAAATCTTTATTACTAATTAATGTATAAGAACTTACTCCAAATATTAATTTTAGTTTCCACCAAATACTATTTCTAATTGATCTACTTAATGCTCCATCAGAAATAGTATTTGGTCTAACAAGTTTTATAATTTCTTTTGTTTTAAATTTAACGCCATTATAAAGATTAGAAACTCGTTCATTACTCATTCTGCTGTTATCAATAGTATTAACTATATTGTTTTGTAATTGCTTAACTGTAGATTCAATAGTTTTAAATCTAGTTCCCCACATAATAAGTTCGCTTTTCATTATTTTATTATCTTCTATTAACGGATCAATTAATTGTTTAAGAACAGGTGTTATAAACTGACTTATATAAAAATTATTTTCTGTTTGTTTAGAAATTCCTTGCTCATTTTCATTAAATGGTTGCCAATTTTCCATTATTATCTTCCTCCTCATTATATGAATATTCAACATTTACAGTTTTTCTTGAACATTGAATTTGTTCTCGTATTAATCTACCTAAATCTTCCAACATTTCAGCCATTTCCAACCAATCGTTTTTAAATGTAAATGCCTTACTTATTCTTTGAGATTGCAATACTATTAAAGGAGTAATTTTTTCAACATATTTTTTTGTTTCTAGTTGTGCTTGCAAATAACTTATTTGATTTTCTTTTTCAAGTATTTCTTGTTCTTTAGCAAGTTTTATAAGTTCAAATTCTTCACTATTAAGTTGTTTTTCTAATTCTGATTTTTCATTTATCACCTCATTATATTTTGTATTAAGACTTTTATACTCTTGTGTTGTCTGCTTGTTATTTGTTTCTAATTTAGTAAGATTGTTTTTTAATTCTATTTTTTCTCTTTCCAGTAATTTTAATTTTTCTTCTAACTCTGGAGATATTTTTTCAATAATTTGAGGTTCTTTATTGCGTTCTGTTTGCAAATCTTTTTCAAGTTGTTTTGTTTTATCCTGTGCTTCTTTAAGTGCCTTTTTAACCTCTCTTAATTCTTTAACCGTCATATCATTAACAGTTTTTTGTTCACCCGTAGAAGGGATTGTGTGAGGTTGTTGAATAAATTCTTCCTTATTAACTGACTCAGAAAGTTGTAGAATTTGAAATAATTTTGCGGTTCCTAAACGGGAAATTGATTTCCCGTTTCCAAACTCTATATATGCTTGTATAAACTGATTGGCATATCTTCTAGTAAACCCTAAATCTTTTTCACACCATTGATCATACTGACCATATTTTAAACCATCTCTAACGTGTTTTAACCTTCTACCAATTTCTATAATTGCGTGTCCTGCAATCTGTTTAAAAGAATTAATTTCCGCTGTTATTACATTTATATCATTCGATAAATCTATTTTATTTTCTGTTTTAATTAAATCAGACAAAACAATACCCCCCCCTCAAAAATATAACTGTAGAAAGTATACTACAGTTATTAAACCATTGTCAACACTATTTTTATTTTATTCGTATTAAAATACCCATTTCATACCCATAAATATACTATATGTAGTATGCTGTTATAGTTCAAATATACTACATATAGTAGTAACATCAAACCCACTTTTTATGACATTATGCCAACTTCAATAATTTAGATGTTTCCACAATATAATAGTCTTGATTATGCATAACCTTATTATAACTTGCTTCTCCTTCAAATTCATTAATAACTTGCTTTTCTTCCATTGTCATATCCTTATATTTCACTTTAGCATAGGAAGGAGGCAACCAATTCATACGCTGAGAACCATATAAATTAAACTTGTGTAATAATTCTTCATTTGTAAATTCAATGTGACATGTACCCTTCTTATAAAATGTAAGCATAAAATATTTTGTTTGAATCTTTTTAGTAGTTTTATAATTCTTTGCAATCTCTAATACTGTTCTTAAATCAACTTCTTCTGTTAATCCACCATCAAGATAATTAAAAACTTTTTCTATATCTGACAATTTATAAAACGCATCTGATTTTACTGGATTAAAACCTCCCCAAGAATATGATAAATCATAATATCCACTTAAAGGAATAATAACTTTTTTATTAATCTTATATGCTTTATTTGTTTTCCAACCATTATAGTAATGAATGTTATTTGACATTTCATTATACCAATGATATTTGTGGGAAAATTCTTCAAATAAACTCAGAATAGTATCTTCTACACCCTGAATCATTTCTTTGTTAAGTTGTATTTTTATAGTGTAAATATTATATAAACTGAAATCATAGTCTTTTAATTCTTTGACTCTATTGAAATATTTTTCTCGTAAATTACTTGTGAATAATCCCATAAATTGTTCTGAAGTAAATAATGCTTCCCAATATTTCATACGAATTTGTTTTATATAAGAGTTTTCAAGTGTGCTGTTGCGGTCTTCGTCTTCATAGTGTAATTTTAATTCTAATATTGAATTTTTGTAATTACTTTTAAAACTATCTAGCATAATAGGTTTTAGTGCTTCATATTCAGCAATAAGTTTTAATCCTGCCCTAACTTCAAAATTATAACGCTCGATAATACCCTTAATAAAATCAGCATCAATTATATTACCTTCACTTTTATATGTTGCCTGTTCCCTGTGCTGCTCATCTTTTCTAAGTTCATTTAAAATAATACTGCTGTTATCATCTGGTTTCAGAATATTAATTTTAATTAATGCAATCTCAACCTGTGTTTTATGCTCTGCATCAATAAAGGCATTAGGAATATATTCAATATCTGCGTTATATTTTTCAAGTCTGTTAACTAAATCTTTTCTAATATTGTTATATGGGTTTCTTATTGTCTCTGCGTTTAGAAGACAAACTATTTGACCTCCTCTATCCTCTTGCATATCTAATGCTTTTAGAAGGTGTTTATCTCCTGTTGAAAAAGGTGGATTCATAATAATCAAATCATATTTTTTAAAACTGTTATAAGTTAAAAAATCGTTATGTACTACCCTAAATTTTTTACCCTGGAGAATATACTGTAAATTCTCATTAATTTCTATAGTATCAATATCCCAATTTTCTCTTCTGTTATATGAATAATTAGCAGATTTAAATTCTTCTATTACTTCATCAACAATATCACCTTTACCAGCAGAAGGTTCAAGAACCGAATTAATAAGTTTAAAATCAATACTATCTAACATTTTTCTAATTAATTTTTTTGGTGTAGGAAAAAAGTCTGGATTATCTTTAAACATATAGTAACCCCTTTCTATTATGTTGTTATTTGTGTTATAGGGTTTTTGTTAAAGCAGAACCCTTAACTGCTTTTACTATTAAAAGACTGGTTTATAAGTGTTAATTATAGGTTTAATTTCATTGTTTGCATAATAATTTAATATCTCATCATACTGCCTTTTATCACAACTTAAATATTTTGATCGTGTTACTATTACCCCTGTGCCTGTCTGTTCTACTGTGTGCAAAACCTCTTCAGGAAGGTTTAACCATCCATTATATACTAATAGTGTACTATAAAAATAATTATAATATAGTTTGCGCTTGTTCTCTGGTTTAAATGTTATCTTAATTGCTTTGTCATATTGAGCATATTTTGTACTTTCAAAACTATCAAAAGTAATTCTTTTTACAACCATACAACCAAAATCAGAAAGATAAAATAATGTTATTTTTTGTCCCTGTTGTAAGTCTGCATTTTTAAATTGTTTTTGGATTTCGTCAACTTCTGTTAAAAGTTTATACATTGCTATTTTTAATTGATCCATTTCCCCGTTTATTTGCTGAATATTTGCTTTTGACAGTTTTATATTATTTTTCTTTAATTGTTCTTCCATCAGTTTTTTATATTGTTGCCAATTTTCGTTGTCCCAGGTTTTAATTATGTCTTGTTCTGTAATAATACTTGTAGATATATCTGTTAATATTTCTGCTATATTTTTTAGTTCTTGTAATTGTTCAAGGTTTATAAATTGTTTTAAATCATTTTCCTTTTGAATTGTTACACCATCCACCAACCCAACATAACGGGCATAATTATGTCCTTGAGCATCAATAATAAACTTTAATTCATTATTGTAATATATTGCTACTCCGTAAAGATTCCAAATAACTGTTTCTCTTTCTTCTTTGTCCATATTATTATAATCTATCATACTATTAACTCTTACATCATCCGTATAACTACCACCAGTTTCTGTTAAAAAATTAAAGTCATCTAACAAAAGGTTAGAAAAATAATTTAACGCTTGTTCTGTTTGAAAATGTACTTCTTTCGTAATTTTTACAGTTTCAAAATAAAATTCTCCCTTTTCAACTTCTTCTTTGTATTGTTTTAATGTGTTGTTTTTATTTAATTTAGCAAATTGTGAACCAATTACAAAATATTGCTGTGTTTTATCTAGCTCTTTTACTTGGATATTGTTATTGATAACCTCTATTTCTTTTGCTTCTTCCTTCTGTCTTTCTTCGTCTACTTTTTTCTGTTCTTCCTGTTGTTTTTGCCATTCTTTAAAATCTACCTCTTTTTGTTCTTTTTCAATTATTTTCTGCTGTTCTAATTTTTGTCTAAAATCTGCTATATCTGTTTTAATAACCTCTATTTGTTCTGTTTGTGTATAATCATAATCTATTGAAACTTTGTCATAATAATGAGTATGAAAATAATCACTTTGAATATCAGAATCATCATAATTATAACTTCTCAATAGTTTTTCACAGTATTCCTTTATTGATGCTAATTCAAGATTATTTTCTTTTTCCCATTCTTTATATTGAAAAGGTGCAAAGTTCATATTTTGATCTGGTTTTATGTTACTATATGGACTTTGTTTAATTTCTATATCAATTCTATTATAATCAGAGGTTATAGAAAATTTAACTTCGGGGAATCTGCCTCTTAAATGCTGCCTAATTATTTTTGCTGTTTCCTTTGTTGACAATCCTGTATAATTACTTCCAACAAATTTATAACTATATTTACTTTTGTCTGTTGTTCCCGGCGTGAATTTTACACGTTCAAATAGTGGTAAAATAGTATTATTTTTATTTTGCTTTTTAGGTGTTTGGATTTGTTCTGTTAACGTTTCTTGCTGTTCTGCTCCACTTAATTCTTGAGCATGTTTTAAGGTTTTTTCATTTTGTTTAGCATACCAACATTTTTTAAAACCAGACCACCGAAAACCATTTATTTTTAAATTATTAATAATTTGTGTTGCTGGCTTATTATCAAAGTAAAGTTCAATACCGCTTAATTCTTCATTCATTACCATTCTGCACATATGTAATTACCTCCTATAATTTTATATTAACATTATACCAAAATTAAATAAATATACAAGATGATCTTAAAATAATTCATGGTACAAAACTGTTCTGTACCATGAAAAATAACATTTATTGCCTATAAATAATGTACTAAATCATTCATTAAACTTGCCAATTCTTTTAAATTTTTTGATTCATCCGATGTAATATCATTATTCCATACATTATTCCAGTAACTTTCACTATTTAAACAACCCTTTACTTGACTTACTGAATTAATTAAATTTAAATTACCTCTATTATCGAATATACTTTTTTGAATATCTCCTATCATTAATCCAATATACCAAACCGCATTTATATCTTTAAAATTAATCTCTTGTAATTGTTGAGCAAATTTATTTTTCTCTTCTTCTGAATAAGTATCACTTTCAATATTCTTTATTAAATTAAATGCTTCAATAGGTGAGCATTTTTGAGCAACCTTTTCAACTTTTTCACGCCATAATTTAATAAAACTTTGTTTCACTTTTAAATTCCTCCTTAATTTTATATCACCAAAATTTTAATTCATCAGAATTTAATTCTTTTGAAATTCTTTTGCCACACATTGGACAATAATTAATACTAAATCTTACACTAATAGGAGCAATTATTAAATCTTTTACTTTATGATAATAATTTAAACAAATATTATCTTCCCACATATTTATTGAAAAATAGTTATTTTCGTCTGCACAACCATCGCATTCACCACAATCATTATTTATAGCAATCTCACACACGTTATCGTCTGCCATTGATGTTCTATTTGGAATTATAATAGTTTTATAATCTAATTTATCGCATAATTTACACATTTGTTTTCCTCCTTTATAGTTACGAAATCAGACTTTTATGATATTTGTATTAAACTATATTTTTTCCTTTATTGAATAATACATTTGTATAAATTCTTTATCTATTTCCCAATATTTAATAAACTTATAAATAACATAAATTGCAAAACTTGTAGCCATTGCAAGCAGCATTAAAATTCCCTCCCTAACATTCTTTACAAAGTAATCTACCATCTTTAAATTGCCAATTACTTTCTATTGTTTCCAACATTTTACCACATTCGGGACACTTAGCGAAATATTTATTTCTTGTTTCCATTATATCCTGATATTTAAGCTCTGGCACACCTATAAATTCACCAATACCCTTAGTATGATAATGAAGCACTTTCAGAGACACACCTAATTCTTCTGCTGTTTCTCCGTGTCCCAAACCTTTAAGAAAAAAACAATTAAAAATATTCTTTTTGAATTGATCTGGAATTGTTTTTGCTTTTTGTGTTTGCTCCCATGTAAGGGTAATAATTTTGTTAACTTCTGCTTTATCATCTAGTTTTGTAATACTAGAAAGAGGATTAAAATTCATAATATTCTTTTTCACAAGAAAATTGATAAGTGATTTTACTGCCGAAAGTTTACGATTAATTGACTTCGCATTGATACCCTGCTGCAAATTAAATTCTATGTATTTTTCAAATTCTGTAGCAATGGTTTCTGTTATATCTTTGTGAATGTAGACCATGTAATTAAGAATATCAGACTGATAGATCCGCATTGTGGCATCTGTTAACGTTGTCTTAAAATCATCCCAAAACTTTTTATTATTGTCTGTTATACTGTTATACAAATCACCCACCGTATTTTTAATCATTGCCATTTTATTTACCTCCTTATATTATATTAACTTGGTTATATTATAGATGTTTTATTCCATACCGTCAAGATAAATTTGTAAAATTAAACCTGCTATTTTTAAGCAGGTTTAATATCAGATACTTTACCCCTATATAGTCTTACATCAATTCTTGTTTTACCTTTTGTTATAGGATTAATGCCAACAATTTTATTATTACTTATATTGTCAAATATAAACAACATTGCATTGCTTTTATTATCATCAATAAAAAATAATTCTCCTAGTTTAAGAGTTTTATATTCTTCTTGTTTATGATTATTATTTGCTTTTTCAATTATAGAAGCAAACATAGTTACAGGGACATTATAACTTTTATCGTCAATTATTCCAACAAAATTTTTCTGTTTTAATCTTACAAATTCTGCAACATCTCCATTTGTTAATTTTACTTTATCTCCTTGTTTTAATTCACTACATTCTAACCATTTTGCCGATTCAATCTGTGATTTTGTCATATTATTAGAATAATTAATCATTTATAAATCCTCCTTTAACTTAATTATTTACATTTATTAGCCTGTTCTTCTCCACCTGGACAATCATGACCAAATACGGGACAACTTAGACCACTAACACCAAACTCTATAATATAACGATTTAAATCAGGAAAAGCGTCTTTATCTGTAGGTGAACAAGATACCCATCCTTTACCTTCAACAAATTTTACAAAATAACCTAGTCTAATACATTCTTTTGTTTCTTCCTCATGTAATGGCATATTTTCAATTAGATGTTCGTATTTACAAAACTTCATTAAATTACCTCCCTATACTATCTTGAAAGTCAAATTTTATTGCCTGTTATTAACTTTTTAATTAAATATGTGATCTTTCATAACTCTAAATGATGTTTCACTAAATACTGATCCTAAACCAACATAAAAACTTTCATCTGGTTTTTCACCATTGCGACTTCCAAATGCTGATAACGATGCAATTCTTTTATTTCTGTTATCATAAAATGCTATAATAACATATTCTTCGCCATAAATTAATTTATAATTTCTAACACCATGTACTGTTACACGATTTATTTCTATGTTAAAATTATTTGGTTCGTCTTCTATTGGTTCTAAATAAGGTAATTTTTCTGGCTTTTCTTTCAATAATTTATCTACTGAATATTTTTTGTATTCACCAATACCTAAATGATCAGTTTTCATTATATAATACCTCCTTATACTATTATTAATTATTCAAAACAAACCAATTAGACAATATTTTAGATCTTGATTTTTCTTGACTGTCAATTAATGCTTCCTCTCTGCCACAATCAGAACAAATATATACATCAGTATATCTACTTAAGGCATTTTGTACTAATTTTTCACGTAAAACATTTAATCCACATCTAGGACATAAATCTCCACCCTTTTGTCCTTTGTATCCATTTTGACCATTAACAATTCTTTCAACCTTCAATTTGATTTGATTTTCCATTAAAATTACCTCCTTTTAGTACCTTAAAATTTGAATTTTATTCCATATTAAGTGATATTGCTATATTTACAATTGTAGAATCTAATCCTTGTATCATATTAATTAATCCATGCGCTAATTCATTATCATTTTCAAATATTATGAACCTATCTTCTTCTTCATATACCTCAAAACTATCTTCACTTGATTCATCTTTTATAGTTATCCATCTTTCTTGTTCATATTCAGAATATTTTTCTACATTTTCTTTACTGTATTCATATCGTTCAGAATCTTCGTCTTCATTTTTATAAATACATAATATATCTTCTGTTATATCATATATTCTACCTTTTCGAGTATCCCCAGAAGCACATTCCATTGGTTTAAGCATTAATAATCTTTTCATTATAAAACCTCCCTTTATTTTTTCAACATACTTTCAATAGGATATTAGGAATTTAACTATACACTAAAATATGATTTATTTTGTTTTTCTTACTTCAAATTTATAATTAATATGCTTTTCTAATTTTTTCAAATTATCCTTAAGATTTTGGAGAGTTTGGTCATTTAAATCATAAATTGAAGCATAAAATAATTTGTTGACTGGTTTGATTTTATGCATGTCCATTGCTTTGTAAGTTTTCATGTTAGACGATTTACCATATACAATGTAATTAGTCATATAATTAGCCATGTTATTTTCTCCTCCCTTTATTTTCTTTATTCAGTTTTCACATATAGGCAGGTAATTTAGTATTCTGTAAATCCTGGTAATCTCCTGCCTATTGGTCAGAACTGAATTAATTTATAAACGCATAAGGTACAGCATAATTATCTATAACTGCTTCAATGTCATTTCTTAATCCTCTAAGAGAAGGAAATTCATCAGAATTTAATTCATGAGGCTTTATTTCTATTTGAAGCTCTTTGTCAGTTTCTATCAAATAAACTCCCTGTGTATCTTTCCAATCTCCTTTAAGTTCTTTAATGCCATTCTCAATAACTTCATTAAAAATTTTAATATCTTTCTTTGTGTAATTTCCCTCTCCTTTAAACTGTTTTTGACAAACAAATTTCATGTAATTTTCCTCCTTTGTTTTTATTATTATATTATCACAAAAATATATTTTCTGCAATATTATTTTTACTTCTATACTGCATAACCTAGAGATTCAAAGTACATTTTAACAATCTTATTTTTAGAAGTTCCATACCTCCGCACATCACGCATAACCATTTTTTTAAATGGCTTATTTAACTTGACTGTTATTCCTCCTTCATCTACTAACCCCATGCAGCAAACAATAAAATCATTAAAATAAACAACATTTCTATTATTAATAATTTTCTTGCCCATTTTAATACACTCAACAACTAGATCAAAGGGAATTTTTCTTTGCTTAATACGCTTTATAAAATGATCAGAAAGATAAATATTGTCAATAACCATTTATTTTCACTCCTTTATTTTTAAAAGTAATTTTCTGAACTGTCATTCTGTTATCGCTTCACGGACAAATAAACCAATTAATATTATTTTACTCATTACCCTACCTCCCGAAGCGCAGTAAGTTCATTTTTGTAGGTAATGTATTTTTTATATAGTTTTTCGTATTGTTTCATGTTATTCTGGTCTTTTGCTTTTTGGGCTTTATCGTAATATTGCCTTACGGTCTTTACTAAGAAATTCACACGTGATACATATAGATCATTTTCTGTTATATTGTCAATCATTATTTTGCCTCCTGTTATTTTATTTTTACATGCAATAAAGCGGATATTTTATACCTGTCCTTTTTCATCTTTACCAACAAAATAACAAACAACATAAGGAAGTATGATACAACAAAGACTAAAGAATATTCCCCAGGTGTTCATTTAATCTGCCTCCCTTCTCATATATTTCCTTATTCCTTTAATTTCAATTTCAAAACAACAATTACAGATAAATATAATTTGCCTATTATCTGTGTGAATAGAAGTTCTTGTTATTATTTTTGTAGCTGGCTTACCACAAAACGAGCAGAATTTTTTAATATAATCCGATTGCATATAATCTGTTATTGTTATGTTTTTAAACATAGTTGTTTTGGGTAATTGTATTTTAATTATCTCCTTTCTTGTTATTAATTTTATACTACACATAACAATTACCCTACATTTTATATTTATTTTGTTATGTGTAGGTTAAAATTAATAGTTGTAGTTTGTAGTTAATAAATGACCAAACCTCTTATTCATTTCTGATAAATTAAAACGTCTAACAATAATGCGATTTTTTATATCTATTAAAGAATTATAGTCTCGTCTTAAATCTGTCTGATACATATCAGAATATTTTCTACTAGGACAATCAGGAACACCCGCTTTTCTGTTGATTGCAATATTTATTAACCACAATAATCTTTTCTTTGCTTGTTCTTTGGTTAGTTCTCTTCTCTGCCAATCAGAATAAGGATCAATCATTCTTTCACAATTTGATTTTAGAAAGTCTTTAAAGTATTTTAATACTTTTATTGTTGCTGTTATTCTCTTTTTATCCTGATTTAAATATACTCCTGGCATTCAATTAACCTCCCTTAATTTATTATATGTATTTGTTAAAATATTTTCTTGTTCCTTTAGTGTTAATTTACTTTTACCTGAAATAATTTTAAAAGCACGATAAATATTATATGGACAATTACTACTATTGTATTGGTTTAATTTTTGTACTAGTTCCGCTTTTTGTTGTGATAATAACATGTTATTTTACCTCCTTTTTTTTATATTTAATTTGTTATATCTTTTATGATATGCTATGCTGTTATATTGGCATAGCATACGGTAAAGGATATATTATATTTGTTTCTTATAGTCTTCAATATGTACCCAACGAAACATATATTCTTTACCTTCTTCAGCACACTTTAATTTTAAAAGGTTATTATCTACTTCTAAAGGTTCAATATAAAATTTTGCCGTATGTCCGTTGTAACCATCGGGCAGGATAATTGTTTTCATTTGTTTTTTACCTCCTCTTTAAATATTATTTTAGTTGTATTTCCGATAATCCTTTAATCTTTATATTTTTATCTGTTATACTAAATACCCTATAACTTTTTAATTTACCATATTCTTTGTCATAATATAGATTATAACTTCCATCATATATTATTTCCAATTGCATTCTATTTTGCAGATATTTATCTACTTCCCTATTATAATAATTGGGAATTAAACTAAAATATATTCTGTTGTTATTATAAATAATACCATCTTTAGATTGTTTTGACGGTTTAAGTCCATTCTTTAAAATAGATTCTATATTATGAATTTCTGTTAAATGATATATGATTTTTCCAACACTAATATTACATTCTAAATAACTATCATATTGGGCAATTATTTTAATTTTTTTACCTCCTTTATATACCATGAAATTAAGGTTTCATAGACTGTTTTAATCAGACAATCCACCAATTCTATTACTGAAATTTTCTATTAGTTTATTTATTTCTGTTTTTTGATATTTAATTTCTTCTAATATTCCCTTTAGTGTATTTACATCAGATAAATGATTTATCGCTTTAGCATACTCTAGTTCTAGTTTAACCTGTTTGATCTTAACATTAAGATAATTCTCAATTAATTTTAATTCTTTAATTGTTATTTCTTCAATACAATTGTATTCGTATTTTTCATCTAACTTTGTTTTCATATTTCTTTTTATTTCCATCAATCTAATTCCTCCTTAATTTTGGTCACAAAATCAAAGCTTTATGACCTGTGTTAATCTATAATCCAAACACACCCACAAATATTACAACACCCTGAATGATTTGCAAAATAATGAAATAGCGCACCTTTAATAATTTCAATGTCTTCTGTTTGACATTCTGGACACTTCATTGTTGTACCTCCTTTACTCACTTATATTAATTTCTGTTATATCATCACTTGTTAATTCCTTATCCTGATTTTCAAATCTAAATAATTTTTCTCTCAATTCTTTTACTGTCATATTTTGATTGTCAATTTGAAATAATAATTGTCTTAATTCTCTTGGTGTCATACTGTTATACCTCCTCTCTGTTATTATAAATTTAACCTCTAATTGAGTGCAAGGATAATCTTGCACTCTCAAAAGGTTAACTTATCAGATATAATTTCTAGTACCCATATCTGATTCTTCCAATTCTATAGAATCATTCTGCTCTACATATTGTTCAACAGATTGCTGTTTATAGTTTTCTTTTTGTTTCTCCTTTTCCTTTTCTATCATTTGCAAATAAATATCTTGTAGTGGTTTATAACTTCTATGAACCATTCCCCAAATACAGCGCATATCTTTAAGTCTCCACATTTGAGGATCTTTATGGTAATTACTAAATAAAAAATATTGTTTTTCTATACCTTCATTATGTTCTATAATTTGTTTTATATTATCAAACAAACTGCCATCAATACCAGACTTATGAAGAATTATATTAACATTCGTATTAAATATAAGCGAATATTTATTACTAAATCTTCCTGTCTGCCAATTATATGTTCCATCTTCCATAAGTTTAGTAAACACATATATTGATTTGTCCTCATCAAAGAATTTTTTGAGTTCCTTCATAATGTTATCAAATTCATTCCTAGTCATTTTTCTTTCAAATTTATCAAACATAGTTTCTCCTTTTCGTGTTAGTTAAACACGCCACATTTTATAGATTAACGTGGAAACTTATTTGGGGTTTATTTAACCCTTAAATCTATGCAGGGGTTTAAGTTCCTGCATAGTGTTAAAGATTAAATTTCTTCAACAATTGCACCATAATGATTATTAATTATCTCTTTTGCTTCGTTATAATCTTTACATAAATATTTATGATTTGCATGGTTTCCATACCAATAACCCAATTTTTTAAGTCTCATGTTTTCTGCATAATCAGGCCAAATATCACCACTTTCAGCAAGTCTTAATTCTCCAACTGTTTGACCTTCAATTTTGACATAAGCAATTAGTTTTGCAGTTTTCAATTTATATTCCTCCTTTAATCTTAATATTCCTTATAGGTAGACTACTTAATTCTTAATTCCTGGCAGGGTGATTAGATTCCTGCCAAGTGTTAGGGGTTAAAGAGAATTAGCTGCTTCAAACAATGCACTTTTTATTTTGTTTGCTTTTTCAACTTCATTATTAATTAAATCTACAAGCGCAGTTAAATCATTTCTAACTTCTTTTATTAATTCATTTCTCTGGTTTTCAGTCATATGTTCATATGCAACAATTTTCCCTTTAATTATTAATACAGTATTTTTAACACCAATAAGATTTAAACTTTTCACAATGTTACCTCCTTTTGTGGTATCAAATACCTTTTTTATGATACTAATATTAATTCTTCTTTACTAAAAGATGTTTCTTTTAAGAATTCATCATCCAATTTATATGGATGATCTCTGCAAGTATTGTCAAGTAATTTAATTTTATAAATCTTTTCTTTATTTTCTAATATATATGGCACATAATCTTTATTGCTAGTATTATCATAAGCATATAATCCTTCCCATCCTATATTTTCTAATTCGGTAATATTCAATTTTACTTTATCTCCAATTATCATTTTAAACTACCTCCTTATTATCTAGTTTTATTTAATTCTTTTAATGCTTTGTCAGAACAATTAATACAAGCGTATTGATCTTTTCCTTTTGCTGGAATTGCCCAATCTTTATCAGTTAATTTTATTCCGCAATACTTACAATCTGTTTCTTTCTTCATTAATTAAACCTCCTTAAATATGGAATCAAATAAGGTATTCATTGCCTGTTATTAACACTCTTCAAAACAAAATCCATTATAGCATTGATATTCTCCTTCGCAATCTTGCACACTAAATGTTCTATCAATTTCTTCTGTTAAATCATAAAATCTTATCCACCATTGACCATGATCAAACATAGTAAAAATATTTTCTCTTTTAACTTGTGTTTTTGGGAATGCTCTTTTTGCTGCATATAAAACCCTATATTCCATTTTACTTGTGTTTTGTTCTGTTTTTAACATATGTATAACCTCCTATATTTTTATTAAAGGGTATTCCCTTTAGATTGCCGATGTACAGTATAATTTTAGCACATCGGCAAGTTAAAAGGAATTATTTATAAAATCCTTGAATCTGTAAATTACTAAGCCATTTATTAAGGAAGGAATTTAAACTCTTTTTTCTTGCAGGATAATATTTTTTACCGTCTTCTGTATATACGTTTTGAAAACCCAAAAAATCTTGAAATGTCATAGCTTCAGCCATTTTTAGATCAGGAATAATTTTTATTTCCATATCGGGATCGGGAATTAAATCCCCTCCCTGTTTGTAATAATGTGTCATAGATATATAATTTTTTGTATTACATTCTATAACCAAATCCATAAAACCACTAGACTTTAATTTTATGTAATTATTGCTTGCAGTAAATTTTTCAATTCCTCCTGTTAATTTGTCTAACTTGTGATATATCATTTCATAGACATTTCTTCTTGTCTTAGGCATAGTAAGCATAAAAATAATTCTCCTTTCTGTTATAAAAATATTCTTTCTTCTATTATATTACTGTTATTCCTCCCTTGCAATATTATATTTACTTTATTCCCTCTATGAATTGCCACGGGAATATTGTGGCAATTGAACAGGAAATAAATTAATGACAAATTGTTATTTCATGAATATATTTATAAGCATTCCCAAAATCTATATTATAATTATCAATCAAATGTTGTGCTGTCATATGCTCTGACCTAAATCTACCATCGACAAAATAAACAATTTGTACTTTGTTATTAATATTTTTATATGTCCAAAATTCATTTTGATCATGTTCTTTCATGGTTACAAATCCCTCCTTAATTAATTTACATTATTCCATCCTGGTATTTTTGTCCATCCTTTTTCAATTATAAAAATTTTTGCTTGTTCTTCGGTATCAAAAAATAAATACTTATAATTAGTAGTAATTTTAAATTCATTCCAATCTTTAGGGAGGATATAACCCCTACCAGGCCAATATTTTTTAATATACCATTTGTTATTATGTAATGACTTTTCTGCTTTACATTTCATAGCACAAAACCCTCCTTTTATTCCCTATCTGTTATTCTCAATATTACCCATCATTTGAGCATAATGAGGAAGATTATAGGTATTTTCAATTTGTATACGTCCTAATACTTTTTTGCGTCTAATTTCTTTTGTTATTATTTGTTGTCTATTTCTATTAAATTTACGCATAATATTTGACATAATAAACCTCCTTTCTATTATACTTAAATTTTATACTTATTAAGACCAAAAAATCAACTATAAATATATTTTTTAACCTTAATAAAAACATTTTTTAATTAATGCTTTAGATTGCACATAACTTTTTATATTCTGTTATGTGCAAGTTAAAACACTAACTTCTATTTCTAGTACATCCTTTAGCAAAAGTTAAACATGCTTTTGCCCACTCTCTTTCAAATTCTTCACTTAAATCTTCTGCTTTTGATACCTGATGTACTGTTTCGTGTAATAATGTTTGAAATAATTGATCCCAATCATCTAAAATATTTTTATTAAGATAAATTAATTTTTCATCATAAGAACATAATCCATCAACAGGATTCTCATGCTCGTCTGTTAAGTTATTACAAAATCTAAGATTATATATATTACTACAATAATGTTTTTGAATTAATTTTCTTACAGAATTAATGTTGTCTCTTTCTAAAAAGTATAAATCTTTTAATTGTATATATTCTTTTTTAGGTTCTTTATCTGGTGCAATATCTGCACTAGATTTAATATTGAATTCAGCTAATAAAGATAACATACCATTAACAGGAGTTTTTAATGTTTTGAATTTACGGTATCTAGCTCTATTGTCTGATTTATCACCAGTACAATAACAAATTTTATTACCATGTAATTCTTCAAAACAATCTTGCCAAATGTCCTTAATATCTATTGTCAAGAAATAAGGATAAGAATAATAAGTCTCTATTGTGTTATTAGACATATTATTAATTATAGTTTTGATTTTATCTTTATCTCTTAATTTTGAAAATATTTGTTTCCATATCTCATAACAGATATCATAAGGAGAAATTGCATTTCGATCTCTATTTGATAATGATTTACCTGTTAAGTTATAGGAAAATAACATTTTCATACTGGTATTAATTTTTACCCCATTGATATATAAGTTTTGTCCATTCCCATTTTCATCTATAATAGATGATTCGCTAAATTTATGTTTATCTTCTTCTTTTGCTACAAGATAACCAAATGATTCAATAGCTCTATTATATGTTTCTTCGTTACATTCAAGCTCAAATTTAGTACCTGTTATTCTGTCATTGTTATAGATATATAATACTAATTCATTTTTACCAAAATTACCTTCTTCTAACTTTGGAATTATAGTATATCCTGGTATTTCAATAGAACAATATTTGTTTTCTCTACAAGCTATAAGTAAAGATACCTTCATACCTTCGCTATTTTCACCAGGAGCATTTTCAATCTCTTTTTGTTGTCCCACTCCCATTAATAAACAAGAAAGATCAAAACCTTTTCCTTGATCTTCCCATACTGCAAGACGTTTCTCGTTATCATAATATGTATTACCACTAGCATTAAGATTCTGTAAAGCAAAAACATAGTTCTGAGTAAATTCTTTTGCTGCTTCATAAATTGTCCATTTTTGCAAATAACCTTCATTTAATAATGTTTCTTTGCGTAAATATAATTCGTTGTTTTGCATAAATTAACACTTCCTTTCTGTTATTATAATTTAATTGTTAAATAAATACAACCCTCCCTTGTTATAACTAAATCTTAACATAACACACAACATTTAATTTGTGTGCTAGTTTAAAAGTTAGTTTAACTTCCTCATTTTTTGTTATAGTCAATTTCTTCTCTTATTTCTAAAATTCCAATTTCACCCCATCTAATACAATGGTTTATTGTAAAATGTTCATTATGAAATTGTAAACATTTTTGCTTTGTTTCTTCTGATAATTCACTTTCTAATGTTGCTAACATACTAAATAGCCTGTGCATTTCCTCTAAAATTCTTTCATCATTTTTTGTTACTTTCATTTTATATTACCTCCTGTTATGTCAAATATTCTTCTGGTGTGTAAATACCTTTAGAACAATCAATATATTCATTTTTACTAATTTTGACACATTCTTTTAAATATTTTTTACTTAAAGAACTATGCTGTCCTATTGGGCAATATGAAGTTATATTACCTTTTGTATCAGATATTTCATTTATTGCTACAAAAATTGTTGAAGGTGTTTTTTCTTCGTTTTTGTCAACGAAATAACCAATAATATTATTTTTCATTTAATTATATTACCTCCTTTTATTCTGATATACGAAATTCATGATTAGCAAATTTATTTTTAAAATAATCTAAATCAAATGCCCTTAGTGCTATTTTAGGATTTTTTGTTATTATTGGATCTTTTTTTAATTCATTACGACAAAATACATATTCCCAACTATCACCGATTTTTACTTGTAGCCTTTTAATTTTTGCCATTTTAAAACCTCCTATCAAATAATGATTTTATGTTACCTGTCTCTACTCTTTTCTGTTGCTTCTTCTTCCTTTAAAATTCTTTTTTAAGCCAATCGGCAATATTTAATATTTGTTCCTTTGTTAAAATAAATTCTATTTTTGATGATAATCCCTGATATACCAAAACAAAATATTCTTCTTCATCTACAATATATTTATAACCTTGCTCTGGTTTATTCTTCGGATCACCATCTAAAACCAAATATTTTCTTTCCATTCTTAAATTACCTCCTGTTATTAATCTTCTTCTGTTGTTAATCCTTCTTCATCTACAGACAAACTAGAAACAACTGTTTTCTTTTCATAAACTCCACATTTAGGACATTTATATTCCCAATCATAAACTATTTGAATATATTCTTCTCCTTGCTTGTTAATTTCTTTTTTCTTGTACGGTTCTCCTGTTGTTATAAATTTATCCATATTGTCAGAATAACCACAATTACATACTACTTTCATTTATTAACACCTCCTCTGTTATATTATCATAACTCCCTCTAGCATGTCCACAAGCGGAATTGTGGACACAGACAGGGAATTGTTAACTACTATTTCTCGTAAGGTATATAATGCAGTTTTTGCAATCTTTCATAAAATTCCCTTGCTACATAAACGGGCATTTTTAAAATACATGCTTTTATAGTTAGTCTGTTTTCTGGATCAACTTCATTAGTAAACTTTTCAACAATTTCAAAAAACAAATCCTTATCTTGATCTTTTACTAGCAAATCTAAAGATTCTATTTCATCGGCAATTACTTCTAAATTCCACAAATCAATAAATTCTTGTTTATATTCTACCATATATTTATCTTGCCCAATAGATTGATACTTTTTTACTTCCCATTTACCAGTTAAAGCATTAATCTCATTATCCGCTTGCTGTTTATTATCGTACTCATATACCTCTGTTTTACTAATAAGTTTTGACATTCTTATTCTCCTTTCTTATAACACAAAATTTAGTTTTTATGGCCTGTTATTCTGTATAATACTTTAGTTCATTTTTACTTACATATTTATATAACCTTTTTTCTTCATTATCATATTCAATATCACAATCAGATAAATTAATTAACAAACAGTCTAACGCTTCTTTTATTGCTTCGGCTTTATCTGTATTCTTTTCTTTTGTTTTGTAATAATCAATATTACTTTCTTGTACTTTGATATAATCTTCAATTGCTCTATGTATTCTTGCCATGATTAAACCTCCCTTCTGTTATTATATCTTATTTCCTCTATAATGCCTATAGGGTATACCTATAAGCACTAACAAGAAATAAATTAGTTTACAATATAATAAATATACACTAGCGTATCTCTTAAACCCTGTTCAATATTATTGATTTCTTCTTCTGTATATGTTACTATTTCATCTTTTTCGTCTATACCTTCCCATAATTTAGTTTTAGTATTAAAAGTTAAAGGTTGAGAATAATTAACACCTCCCGTTATTGGTTTTCCACAAATACAAATTTCATTAATCATTGTTTTGCCTCCTTGTTAATTATTTTATTAAAATAAAATGCACATTTTAAGACTGCTATTCTGCTATTTCATTAATAAGATATCGACATACTTCTTCGTATGTATAATCATAGTATACTTTAATTGACTTTTTCATTGCAAAATTAACGATGCGTCTAATATCTACTGTTAAATCTCTTATATCGTCAGTTCTAACTTTTTCAAGCTCATATTGAAAATTACTTTTCACAAAAGAATATAATTCTTTCCCTTTGTTAGTCATTTTATCACCTTCTTTCTATTATACTTTTTTATTCCTTCCATAAAACCCTCAAAGGTTTATATTTGAGGGTTCTGGCAAGGAATTAACAACCACAGTATTTTTCTTTTAAATTATTATACTTATCTTCAAATTCTTTAATTGAAGGATTATCCTCCAGCCAGTGAGATTCTTTTCCGCACTCCCAACAAGTAAAATTAGGTTTTAGTGTTCCAATATTCATATATGTTTCAACATCTTCCACTAATTTTATAATATTAACCGTTTTTCTATTCGGTTCTTTATCGAATATAAATGTATGGGTATATAGTCCATCAATATCATATCTTACCCATATTTCCGCACAATACCGTATTTTTGAATCAATCTCGTATTTATAAAGTATAGTTGTAAAATTAAAACCATCTTCTTTCCAAAGTTCTGTTATGATAGTTTGATCTAATACTCCTTTCTTTTTTAGTATTTCTTTTAAACTTAATTCTTCTCCTCCATTACTACCAACAAAATGATAATTTCCCCTTATTACTGCTAAATAGTTTTTTGTTTTATCATCCAATTTATTTATCATTTAATATTACCTCCTGTTATATATTATGGTAATAAATCGCACGTTTGATTATACTATTAAATTAAGATTATATTTTTTATTAAGTTTATTTATCAATATGTTTAATTCATTAGTTTCAAAACCTACAAGTCTTTTTAAATCTTCCTTTGTTTTATAAATATCATTTGTTAAATTGTTCATAAAACTATGTTCAGCATCTTCCTTAAGTTTATATTGATCTTTTAATATGAAATAATCATCTAGTGACAAAACTTCCTTCCAACTATTTATTTGACATTTTCCCATTAATATTACCTCCCGTATTTTATTAAAGGATTTTAATCCTTTAGATTGCACACTATTATTATACTGTTATAGTGTGCAAGTTAAAAGATTAATTGTTATTAATACATGTTATTCTCATCATATTTAAACCAACCAATACAAGCTCCATCACCTTCGGAACAACCAAAATAATATTTGTTTGGAGATATGTTATTAAAATAATTAAAAATATCTTCATTCCATAAGTATTCAGCTTGTTCCATTGTTTCGCTGTTATTGTTATCTAATTCTATTTTACTATAATATTGTTTAATAAATGTAGGATCTTCATCTTTAAATACTTCTTTAATACCTTGAAGAATATCTTTTACTGCTTTTGATTGCATGTTATAAGTAATGATTAAATCATATGCTTTAGGCAGTAAATGTTGAAGGTTTAATGTTCCATCAGATAAGATGTAACCTTCGTTTTGTCTAATGGCCTTCTGTAATTGCTTAATACTCATTGTTATTACTCCTTTCGCCTATACCTGCCGTTATGGTCAGGATTTATAAGGTTAGAAATTATTCCTTCTATACTGCCTATGGTTATGTCATAGGCAGGAACAAGGAATATTTTAACCAATAAATTCAATATGAATGATTCTTTCAGCAAATAATTTAATAGTTTGAATCCTTCTACTACTAGCATATTCATTATGTGTTTTACCATTGTTAAAATAAACTACTAAAAAATTATCTCTCATGTTCTCACCTCCTAAACTATCACAAAAGTAAACTTTTATTCTCCTTCTTTTAAAATATACCTTAGTGTTCTTAATTTAATATCTATTTCATTAATTTGTTGTACTGTTGACATAATATTCTTATGAATATTATAAGTCTCAATTTCTAGGATTTTTTGATAGTTTGATTGATTTATAAATTCCACCAATTCTGCTTTCTGCACATCAAACCATTCAATTAAATTCTTTTTCTTTTCGCTTAATTCCTCATACAAATTTTTAACCTTTTCCATTTAACACACTCCTTTTTATTTTAATCCTTAACATAGCACATTATATACAATGTGCTAGTTTAAAGATTAAATTGTTATTTAAGTTTATGAACTAATACTCTAAAATGCCAACATTGTATATTATAACCTCCTGCACTAATTGTTTCAACTTTTGCTCTTCCTAACTCTCCAATTACTATTCCGTTAATTTCCCCATTATCGCCAATTGATAAACCTTTTGCATCATTTATTAACCCGGTAATTTCTTTTACCCTATTAACAAATAAAGCGCGTTTATTATTCTTATCTAGTTCTATTTCTTTTTCTAATATTTGTTTCCAATTATTTCTATTATCATATAATTTTAAAGTTAATGTATTAAATCTCATTTTCATTCTCATTGCGTGGGTTTTATAGTCAATTCCTAATTCTACTTCTTTTTCTTTTGCTTCTTTACTATTATAATGAAAAATACCTTTTTCTTGTTTCCATTGTTCAAATTGTTTTTGTTTATTACTTCTTTCTTTAATATATTCTAGCAAACTATTATAATTTTGCGTATACCATTCAATTGCTTTAATTTTCCATTGTTCTAAAAATTCTTCAATCACCGGGATTTTTTCAATTTCATTTTTTGCCTTTACTTTTTCTTTCTGTTTATAAAGATTTTCAAGTTGAATTTTTAAATCTTTTAATTTGTTATTTGATGTTTTAATGTCATCCTGAATCCATTTTTTTTCGGATTCATTAGTTAAAATTTCAAGTTTCTTTTGAAATTTTAAAGTAATATTTTTGCGTTTTTCAATGTCCATTTTTTTCTTTTCAATTTTAATATTTAACTCTTCAATAATCATTATATCACCTTCCTTTTAAATTATAGCATATTATGCTATTTTTAAAAACCATACTGTTAGTATGATCTTTAAAGATAGCATAAACTTGTTAGGTTTATGCATAGAATGTTATTATTAATTTAATATACCTTCAATATCAATCATATACTGTAAATAATTGTTTATATTTATATTATATAATTCTTTTAATCTTTTTGCTTCTTTAATTGTTTTATCAATTGCCAAAACATTTTTAGAATCTGTTATTGTTATTATTCCTCCCTGCGTCCATAATTCATAATGTTTTTGTTGTCCTGCCACATTACCACCAATAGGCTTAATTACATTAATTGTTTTACCTTCAAACATAAATAAATCATCTCCTTTTTTGTTATGCTATTTTTAAAAGTTATAATTATTATTATAACCTTTAAAGATAGCATAAAAGCAGGTTTTTATAGTCCCTGTTGTTATGCTAGTATTAGTTATAGTTAACCTAAGTATTCTTTGTAAGATTCTAATATACATTGTTCAAGTTTTTCAAATGAACATATAAGATCATTATCTGGACATGTATTACATATATTTTTATAATTACCGTTTGTTATGGGTTTTTCGTCAACAAATATAATAAAATAATCACCATTACCGAAAAATACTTTTTTATTATCAGTATTAATCAATTATTTCACCTCCTTTGTTATTTCCTCTATTAAGCACACATTTTAATAATGTGTGCAAAACACAAGAAACAAGCTGTTATTCTGTTATTGTTATTCCCCAAACAGTATTTAAAAAACTTTTACAAGCATTCAAAAATATTTTATCATTAAAATGTGTTAGTCCATAGATATTGCCTGATTCATGATAATATAAACAATAAGGATATTCTTTGTTGTTTGTTTCTTCACATTCAATAAGCCACATACTATTATTAATTTCTGCTAAATTTGCAATATTATTTTTGTCTGAATTAATTGCAATGTTGCGTAATACTTTAGGATATTTACTTTTGTAATAATTAATATCTTTCATGTGTTATATATGCTCCTTATTATTTTATTTTCTGTTAATTACTTTCTGTTATGCTAATAATACCACAAATGACAAAAGGTAAAAAGATACAAGCTGACAGAAAGAATATTCCCCAATGATTCAATATGTAACCTCCTTTGTGTTTTATATTTATTACCTCTATTGTGCGCTAAAATCACATAATAATAACGATTTTAGCGCACTAACAGGAAATAAACTAATGTTATTCTGTTATAATTCCTCTTGCATTTAAAAATTCAATCAATTCCTTTTCAGATTCCATTTTATAAATACTGCCGAAGTTTTCAGGAGAATAATAATTTGTGCATCCTATAGCATACCAAACAGGATCAAATTCTTCTTCTGACATACCAACAAAAGACATAATAGAATCTTTTTCAATCCATGAATCTGTTATATCAATTGAAAGATCATATACTTCACTTGTTTCTGGTATGTTTTTAATGACTTCGTATTCGTTTTCGTTTATTTGTTTTACCCATATACCACCATGTTCAAGCGGATTTACATCTCCATAATTCTCATAGTTATTTTGTTTTTCTTTTGTCATAATAAAAACACTCCTTTAATTTTATTAGAAGGTTTATTCCCTCTATTGTAACCATTTACAGGTAAATAGTAAATGGATACTAACAAGGAATATTAAGCAAATATAAACTCAAAACCTGCTGTTTGAAAAAAATATAAACCATTTGATGATTTATAATATTTTATCGGATCTCCTTGTTTTATTGCGTTGTCTTTATATTCTTGCCATAATTCCCCTTCGTCTAAAACTTCTTTTACATTACATAATTTTAAAAATAATTGTTCTGTTATTTGTTTTTTAGTTCTTATCATTTGTTGCCAGTTATTTTCACCTTCTTGCGTTTTTCTAAATCTATCACAAGTATTAATAAATTTAAGTATAATAAACACCTCTTTTATTATTATATCCTCTATAATGTGTTATGTTATATTTATTTCTAACATAACACATAAACAAGATATATTAAGCTGATTCTAATTGCTCAAAGGGTTTGTTGTGGATTTGTTCAGATCCATATTTTGATCTGATATAATCCATTGTCATACTTTTTTTATTATAGGTTTGTTTATATTCGGCAGGTCTCCAATACCATTGGAATTTTTTTGCTGCCCAATAAAAACCTGCATCTTTAAGTAAGTTTTTAACTGGTTTGGTGTTTCCTGATATCCATAACCAGCTACCGCATAATTCAATGATTATGTCTGGGATATGAATAATTTTGTTGATTATTTCCCGGTATCCGTCATTAACGTTATGACCTTGTTTATTATATTGTTTTTGTTCTGTTTCGGTAGCATGAGATATAATATAATTAAACATTGTCTCATATTCGTTATTGATTTCCTTCATGTTCTCTTCGGCATAGGATTCTTTACAGATATCAGGATGATATTGCATAGCTAGTTTTCTATAGACTTTTTTTAATTCGTCTATAGTTTTGACATTTTGAAACCATTTAGCTTTTTGCATAGATTTAACACCTTCCTTTTATATTTGTTTCGTTAACCTTTTAAAACCTCCTGATAGCAGGAGACTTTAAAAAGATAACAGGTGTTACCTGTTATTTAATATCATTTATGTTTTTACCAATGTTATTAATAGCATTACATGTTTTTGCTAGTTTGATAGGAGATCTAACAGATATAATTATTCCAGTATTCTTATCAACTATATATGTAATACCATTTACTTCTTTTTTTACTTTAGAAAATATGTCAATGTTCATGTTTTCACCTCCTATCTTAAAACCTGTATTTTATTGCTATTATTTTAATTCTTCAATTTCTTTTAATAATATATTTATTGGTTCTGATTCTTTCATAAATTCTTTATGTGTAGTTATTAAATCATTTTCAATCTTATATTCTAATGATTTAACCATTTCATTTAATTGGTTCTGTTTTTGTTGTAATGATGTCATTAATTTTTCACCTCCTTGTTATAGTTTAACTACACACTTTTTAACGCATTCGCTGCCGAAATGGTAATTACTTATTGGATTATTTGGATCACCTTCACAAAATGAATATGGATTTTTTATTTCTCTTCCACAATGATCGCAATTAAACCAAATACCTTCTATTCTACCAGTATAAATCAATTCAATATTATACTGTTTATAAAGGTATTTTTTGTTTTCGATATACTTCATTTGTTGTTAATCTCCTTTCCCTGTTATTATACTATATTCCTTGTAAAACCTTCAATAACGAAGATTTTAAAAGAAATACAGGTTTTGACCTGTATTAACGTAAAACATATTCTAGATATGTTTTTTCAAGATGTAAACAATAAGTATTCTCTTTTTGTTCTTCTCTTCTTGTTATTTCATCTTTACACTCTTTCAGCCATTTTATTAATTGTTCTTTGTTACCTTCTTGTACTAATAAGTTAATAGTCTCAAAAACTTCTTTTTGAATACCTTTTTTAATTTTGTCAAGTGATAGCATTTTTTACATCTCCTTTTTATTTTGTGTTAAATAAAATACTTTTTATAGTGATTTTTACAAGCATAGTCAGTCCAATTAATCTTTTTGTCTAATATTGAATATACTGCTTTGCAATCACACCAACAACAAAGTTTTTTAGTTGTTAGTTTTTTAACTTGGTAGTTTTTCATTGTTTGACCTCCTTAATACTGTATTTATTCGATTATAATATAATTACTATATCTTTTAGTCCATATATCCTGCCATTTATGTTCTATTACTAGACTTTTACCGTATCTTGCAGCGCGTAAATATAAACCTTTAACGGTCTTTTTGTTATATCCTGCATTTATACGTTCTGTTATTGACATTTGTTCAATCTTACGAATTTCTTTAACAGTTTTATAAAAACCTGTCCATGCTTTATTTCTTTTCATTGTTTAACCTCCTTTAGTATTAGCATTTATTACTATTGATTTCCTATGACATAGCACGTTATTAGTGCTATGTTTCGGCAAGTTATCAGCTTGCACTCGTCAGATAGGATATTTTATACTATTTCTCTTTCTTCTATCCAACAACCACCAAAAAATCTATAATATATATTCACTAACTTATAATGACCATTTCTTTTTACTCTGTATTCTCTTAAAGGTAAAAAAGCATTTTTCTGTGCTGGATTAATCGTATTACTATTTAACTCTACATATTCATCATAACCTTTATTAAGTAACCAATTTATAGCATTATAAAAATTTGTGAGTATATGATTGTTAAGCTCTTCAGTATTCATTCCAAAAACATTTTCTTCTTTACCTTCTGTAAAATAATTCATTGTTTTTGTTTGCGGATCATAATAATTAACTTTTTTCATTGCTATACACTTCCTTTTATTAATATTTTAACCTATGACAAGCAGTTCTTTACTGCTTGTTTCGTCCTTCTGGACTCATCAGATAGGCAATAAAAACAGGATTTTGTTATAGTTTATTCATCAAAATCAATAATAATATTACTATAATTACTATCGTACCATTTGTTAAAAAATTCTTCGGATAACTTAACTTTAATATTATCACCATCGTGTTGATATGTTAATGTTTTTTGATTTGTTATATCTTTTACAATTGGTGTTAAATTTAATGCTTTTGCCGCTCTTAGTCTATGACAACCTTCGACTGCAAACCATATACCATTAATATTGTCATAAAAACATCTAATAACAGGAGTTCCGCGTTTTAACATTATCTTTTTAACATGTTCTAAATGTTCTTTGTTATAATGATTATGATATAAAACTATGCTTATTGACATTTTAAACCTCCTTTTTGTTTTTAGCAGGATATTTTTTAATACCCTCTATAAAGTCCTGCATATAGCAGGACATTCCACAAGGTATCATATTTGTTCTATCTATTCGTATTTTATATCTTGGTATGTATCCCAAACAAGATCAAATAATTCGTTGTATTCGTCAGTAGTTATTTTATCGTTGTAGTTATAAATTAAAGCGGCTATTTGGTTTATTAGTTCAGATTGATCCATTATATCACTTCTTTCTTATACTGTTTTAAATGATTGTTTGCGTCTAAAATTGTGTAAAACATTGATTTATTCCCTTGCGGTAATTGTTCTTTTTGATTTGTTATGATTTCGCAAAATTTATTAAATTCCTCTTTTTGATCTTTTTTGCCCATATAACTTATACTATTTGCCGCATAACCTATAAGTTTTTTATAAAAACTTGCATCCTGTACAGTATACTGACTATTTTTAGCTTTTTGATATATTTCCTCAAAAACAGTAAGATCAAATGGTGTTAATGGATGACCATTAAAAAATTCAATTCCATATTCTTTTTTTAATACTTTCTTAGCACATTCAAGACCGTAGACTTTTTTAATTCCGTTTACTTCTATTATTATGTTTTGAGTAATTTCTCTATTACATTTGGTACAATGCCATGTTTGTACTAATATTGTGCTATTCTGGTGATGTTCATAGCCTGATTGATAATAAAATTTAATATCCAGTTATAATTCCTCCTCTCTTTATTAATACCCTCTAACAAGTGCTAATATTTTATTATTAGCACTTTTCACAAGGTACGATAAAATTTATGTTTTATTGCTTAGTGTTATATAAGTTTATCAAATGTTTTAAATATGTCATAGTCTCCAGGATACCAGTTATCACTCAAATTATATTTTGCTATTAAATTATTGAATTGATCAATAGTTAATTGTTTGTAATTTACTTTTTTATTATTGTTATAAAACCAGTAATTAGGATTTTTTTGTTCACCTTCAAATAAATAATATTGACCCGTTTTATTCGATACCCAAATAGTATAATTCATTTAATTTTCACCTTCTGTAATATAGTTTAATTCCCTTCCTGTTAATGTTCTCCAATGTCCGCCCCAAATAGGTATATTATTATTCTTTTTTGTTTCGTTATTCGTTGCCTTACATGATTTAAAATTTTTACCTATTTTTTTAATGTTATTACTATTAGGGTAAAAATCTACGGAATAATATAATTTTTCATCATGCATTAATTTTCACCTCCTTATAATAGGATATTGTATATCCTTTTTATACTCTCTAGCGTATCCTGCTTGTTATGCAGGATACGATACGAAGTATAATTAAAGTGTTAATATTTTGCCGTTGGGTGATTAATTGCTTCTTTGATACTATATAGATTGATTTGTGCTAATTCATCAGGATTGACACTATGTAATTCACCATTACGCATAACGTTTAAAGTTATTTCTAACTTTTTTACTTTATTATTGATGCACAAACAAATTGCCACAGGATATTCACCGGATTCATCAACTAAGGGAATTTCTCTAATTGTCCAGTTTTCAAAGGAAATATTTTCTTTTTTAAAATAATGTTCTGCAATTTCTAAGGCCGCATCTTCTGCCTGTAAACCATGACAATTTACTGCGTAATTTGTGCGATTGATAATGTCATCAACGTATTGTTTTAATGTCATTGTTAAAACCTCCTTTTTATTAGGATATTGTATATCCTTTTCAATGTCCACAGATTTGTTAAGGTTTAATATGCAGCTCTTATGATAGGTAGTAATATTTTTTTAATTTTAGGATCTTCGCAATAAATTTCTAAAATTAAATTATCTTTTTTTACTTCTCTTATTTCAGCATAACCTAAATCTTTTCCATGTAATTTTAACTCAGTATTAAAATTTTTGACCTGAATTAAAATATTATTGTATTCAAGTTTAGATTCACAATTAATTTTTATGTAGTGTTTTGAACTTTCTATTTGCATAATTAAGACCTCCTTATAATCGTTTTAAATGCGCTTAAAATCGGTTCTGACGGTAGTAAATAGACTATAGATATTTTACCATGTGGACATTAAAAAGGACATACGTAAAAGTATGTCAATAGTATTAGATATAAGCTGCATATAGTTGTTATGTATCCTGGTGTTTTCTGCATACACATTACTTTTATTTTAACTTTGTGGTTACTATCTCCCTGTTACTAGATACCAATTAGGTAAATTACAGTTCTTTAAGTTGTATTACTGTTATCCTTCCTGGTTTAACTTTCGTTAAAGTGGACATTTTTATTAATTACTTTTTATATTAACTTTTAAACCTTGGTATACTCTTTACTTTAGCTTACATCAGTAATATTAATTTTCTTCGCATACTTCGCTAATTTAAAAGTTAAATTGCTAGATATATTAGTGTGTTTTGGCAGTAATACCCGCTTTTGTGATACCCTAGCCACAAAGTTAAAGTGCTAATAATGTGCAATTGTCAAAGATCTAAATACCATATTTCTAACCGTCAAAATATGGACTTTTTTTGTATACCCTTAGATTATCGTGATATCCGGGAGACTATGGTTAGATAATCTGTCTAGCATCGCTAACACGTTTTCAGGGTATTGTTGCGCTGTACCTCTGCCTAGCAGGTTTGGGTATGTGGTTTGCTTGCGTCCTCCTTCCTTGCCTTGCTATGTAAATCTACTATTAATATATGCAATATTCTTGCCATAATACATTTTATATTATGTTTATTTTTTAGCAGGCAAAAAGGTTAATTCTACTGGGTTTTTTAATGAATTGTATTTGTGTATACAATATAAATATAAAATACAAAGGGTAAAATAATAGAGATAATTTTAATAATTAGAATTAATTTATAGGTAAAAGGCTGGAAGGCTTGGTATGACTAGGTTTGTAAGGTTTCTAATTATTAAAAAATTATTCTAAGAATTAAAAATAAAATAAATAGGTAATAATTAAGAGTAATTACCAGGATTAAAAGAGGAGTAAATTAAATGTGACATGTTTAAATGGGTATTAGACAGGAGATCGGATCATGTCTGGTGTGTTAGTGCTAAGAGATATGATCGTGTCTTGCAATTGATTTTAGGCTGGCTAGGAGGGATTTGGGGATTTGTGGGAGGATTTGAGAAGGGGAAAAGGACAAAAAAAGAAACCCTTTCGGGTTCTTAGTATTTCCTTAGTTTGTTTGTTTTTCGTGTGTAACACATACTGCAAATACTGATACCCCATTGCGGCAGGATAAAAAGCTCTTCTTTGGGATATTCCTTTTTGCAGTGATTGCATTTGCATGGTTCAAGCTTAGTATCCGTTTTAGACATTACCAATCATCTCCTTTTAATATGTTAATTATATTATATTCCTATTGCGGTAAATTGCAATAGTTTTTAAAAAAATAATTACATAAAACTTTAGATTATTATATTTATATCATTATGTCAAACTAAATATATTTATATTAGTAATAAAGGATTATATTATAGTAGTGATAAAGAAATATTATGATATGCAATTAATGTGCCAGTAAAAAAATAGAAGTGAATATAAAATATATGTGATATATTTAAAATCAATTTTAAGCGGCTTAATTTGCGTTTTAAGACACGTAAATAAAATAGATATAATCATATTAGGCAAAGTTTTTTGTGTAGAGTTCTGGAAACGTTGGTATTACTAGGTTTTCTAAATATTAAAAGTTTAGACATGATTCGACAGGATATTACAAGAAATAAATGGGAATTATAGATATTAGAAATAGATAGTTAGTTAGTAGGAATAGAATAGATAGTAAATTGATAATGTATTAGAAGATATAATGTATATTAAATTGGTATGATATAAATGATATTGGATTGATAGTATATTGGATAGGTAGGATTATAATGTATAGTTGACTGATAGGTATTATATAATAGTATAGATATATGGTATTAATGTTTAGCATATTGATAGATGATATAGGGAATTGTTTGGAAATAGATGGGAGATAATTGTATTAGTGAATTAGTACAATTAATTACCAGAAAAAGTATATTAGTAATTGCTAATATAGTAATATACTAATATTAGAATTGTTTAATTTGCGTTGTCATGTTATAGCGACCTGGAATTGATGACTACATAGACATTTCCAGTCACCAATTCATATATTCTTATCCACAGCTTGTGGATAACTTTCTTACATATTACCAAATTGCTAATACTTATCCACAGGCATTAAAATTAACATTTTATGTCATTTTCTATCACATCATGCCAAACATACATTCTAATTTTATACACATTCTAAATTGTCAGTCAATTATGTCACATAAACCTTTATTATATGCCACTTGCAGGGCTTACCTGGCAGCTAGTTTCTGACCATACCGGGCGTGGTTTACATCCAAATTCTGGAATTATACGAACATATGTTCTAGAGTTGATCAGCTTTCACACCCATACTTCTCGACTACGACCTCGAAGTTTTCTCATATAAATATACCCCCTACATCTTACTATAAAACGTCGAATATAAATAGCTTAAAATCTAAATATTCATTCTAAATTAACTTTATAAAACAAAAAGAGTAGATAATGTTTATTATCTACTCTTAAATATATTTTTTAATTAATATATAATTTCTATTTTTTTACATAATTCTTCACAATTATTATTTAAATCTTTTGGATATAAATATATAAAATTATATCCGTTAAATTCTTTATATTTTTCAATTTTATAATTTGTTCTTTGTCTATATTCACTTACTCTTTTATTATTTATATTATCTACATATAGTCCATAATATTCAATCAACCAAACACCATTTTTAGTAAAAACAAAATAATCAGGAATATTCCCTTGTAAATTTATAGTATATTTAGTTCTGCTTTTATTATACAAAACATTTTTAAATTTATTTTTTAATATTTCATATATTACTCTTTCTTCCTCTGAATCAAATTCGTTTCTTATAATGCTTATATCAAAATCTTCTCTTATAAATCTATCAGGATAAGTTTCATTAACCCATTCAAAAATACTGCTTTTATAATATTTGTTTAACATATTATATAAACTACCATAATTTCTATTTAAAAAAGTTTTAGTTATATATAGTGGAATTTTTTCTATTTGTAATTTTAACTCTTTTTCTACTAAATATATTAAATCATGTTTTCTATTATTAATATCATTATAATAATTTACAGAACTAATTTTAAATTTATAACCAGGATATTCATAATTATAATATTGAACTATAAAACTAAGTATATCTCTTTGTGTAACTTTAGTTATTCTTGCATTATCACATATTTTATTATAATCATAATTAAATATATCCTTTATACTAATATTATATTCATTTATATAATTAGTTAAAATTTTATTAGCCAGCTCATATGTAAGTTTAATTTCATCAAACCTAAAACTTTTATATTTCCAAGGATATAAATAAAAATTATCACCAAATAAATACTTATATACCTCAGATATCTTAATTATTTTTTTTATATTTTTTAATTTAAAATTTTCACTTAGTATTTTAATTGAAATATTATCGTTATTAATTATTTTACCATCATATAAATATTTTATTATTTCAAGATAATCATTTTTATTATATATTTCATGTAGTATATCATTTCTTTTACTATCAATATAAAATTTATAAATACTTATTACATCGTGTTCTTTGTAAATCTTATATCCATTTTCTCCATATTTATTATATAATTCCTTAGACAAATTATTATCATTATTTATATTATACCTATGGTAACAATTTTTACATGTTTTTTCATACATACCATTAGATAACATATGGAAAAAATTTTTATGTTGAGGATAATATAAGCCACATTTAAAACATAATTGATATTTTAATTTTCTTTTACCTTCATATGTATTAATAAATTTTATTATTATATCTTTTACATATTCATCATGTAAATTTAATTCTTTTTCTGATAATAAACTTATAACTCTTTCTTTCTCGCTTACTAACGGCAATTTAAAATACTCAAGTAATCCGTTTAATGCTTTTCTTTTTTTATTATCCAATCTTGATGGTTCTGAATTAGATAATACTAATTTTAATCCTTCTTCAGAAATACAATTGGTTTCTTGGATATTCTTTTCTCCATATTTTATTTCAAATTTCTTTATATAATTTTCATATTTCTTTTTATTATTTTTATTTATTAATCCTTGATCATTTCTTAATAATACTTTATTAGTTAAATAACTAATTGTATAATATTTAACCCCTTCCTTCAAAATAGTTGGCACTTCTACTTCTCCAATTTTAATCCATTCAACCAGTAAACATCACTCTCCTTATTTTTATTTTATCACTATATTATATCATAATTTAACTATATTTGTCAAGTATATATTATTTTAATTTCATCCTATCTTTACCACTCAACCAAACTCAATTTTCTCTCATATTACAATAATTTATCATTTCCGTTCCTACTCTCCCAACCTATTCATTTTTAAAACATCAAAATCCTTTCGATATTTGTTTCCCTAGTATAAATCATCCTAATCCTATTTTTTCATGTCTTAAAACCCTTCCTACAGCGTCATCTAAAAACAAAAAAGAACCATTTCTGGTTCTCTTAATTTTAATTAATTTTTTATCTATTTTTTACCAATCAATATAATCAACAGTCTTCTCATTAAATCTTTCATACTCTTTAAAATATTTTTGTGTGGTTGCCATAGAATCGTGTCCGGCTAATTCCTGTACCACATTTATACTAGCACCATTCTTAATCAAATTAGTTATAAACGTTCTTCTTAAATCATGAGGTGTCAATTTATCGTCCCATTTTTTAATTATCCTATTTACTTGCCTAACCCCTATTTCAAATAATCTTTCTTCGGCATCATAAAAATCTATATACTCTTCAATTTTCTTTAATAATTTTTCTTTAATTGGTATAAATCTTATTTTTCTACCCTTACCCTCAACTCTCAACCAATAACAATTATTTTTCTTTATTATATCTTCATACTTTATTTTTATAACTTCACTAACTCTAACTCCAGTTTTGATCATAATTCCTATTAATAATCTCTCATATATATTATCTATTCTATCCAATAAATCCCCAATCTCATCCTTACTTAAAGCAATTCCTACTTCTTCACCCTTTTTGCTATTAACCTTAATTAATTTTTTTATTCTTCTATCAATCCAAACATTCTCACTAATTATTTTCTCATCTATACAATACTCAAACAAACTACTTAAACTTGCCTTCCTAGTCTCAACAGTATTATCACTTTTACCATCATTAAACATTCCCTTAATATATCCCTGTACATCCTTAACCTTTACACTTTTAATCTTCCAATCATTTACATCCTCAACTCTACAACCAAAAAATCCCTCAACACTACATTTATATGTTTCTATAGTTTTCTCACTACTAAATTGATCCAACCAATCCATAACAACATTACTTTTCTGCTTTAATTGTACTAATTCACCCATATCAATAACCTCCTTCAAATTACCTTTATTATATTATATTCTTAATCAACAGTCAAGTAAATTATGCTATTTAACTACTATTTATGTATTATATTATATTTCTTATTGACAATATAAAAATAATATGTTATAATATTACATAAAATACTTTTAGGAGGTAAAGATGAAAAAATATTTACTTGATCTTCCAAACGAAATTCATAAAGCACTTAAACAGCTTGCAACAGAAAAAGATTTAACTATTAAATCACTTCTTATTAAATCTGTAGAAAATTCTTACGGAGGTGATTTTACTAAGTATCTAACTAAATAATAATACAAATATAATATAATGTAAAGGAGAAAAATATGTTAATTAACATTGATCAAATAAAAATTTCAGATCGTATAAGAAAAGATTTTGGTAATATTCAAGAACTGGCAGACGATATTAAAAACAATGGTCTTATCAATCCCCCTGTACTTACCCCTGACTATATCCTTATAGCAGGAGAAAGACGTACAAAAGCCTGTAAATTACTTGGATATAATCAAATTGAAGTTAGAATTATGACTGTTAGAGATTATGAACATCAATTAAGATTAGAAATATCAGAAAATGAAAATCGTAAAGAATTTAGCTTTAGTGAACGCGTAGAATGGGCAAAGCGTCTGGAACAAGTTGAAAAAATTAAAGCTAAAGAAAATATGAGTAAAGGAGGAAAAGGTTTACAAAATATTGTCAACCTTGATTCAAATGAAATTACAGCTAAAGAATCTGGTTTTGGCAATAAGGAAACATACCGTCAAGCAAAATTTATTCTTGAAAACGCTGATCCTGAAATCATCAAACAATTAGATGAAAAACAAATTAGTATTCATTCTGCTTATCAAAAACTTAAATCTGATTTAGATCAAAAAGACAAAGCACTCATTCAAGCAACAGAAAAAATTAAACAACTTAATACTGTTCAAAATAAATTAGGTCAAATTGAACAAGAACTAAATAATAAAGATACAAAAATAAAACGTTTAGAGGAAGATAAATCTATTCTTGAACGTAAAGTAAAATTAAATGAAAAAGAAGCAGAAGAATATAAACAATTGAAAATATCAGTTAGTAATCTCAAAGAAGAAAAGTCAGATCTTCATAGACAAATAGAATCTATAACTTCTATTTCAGGTCTTGTAGCAGATATAGAACATACATTACAAAACAAACTTGCTCCAATTAAATATTCTAGAGCAATTGAAGAACAAAAAACTGATAAAATTGTAATCAAAAACCTTAAAGAAATTATTAATCGTGTACAATCTTGGTGTGATGAAATGTATAAATTAATTCCAGAAGAAAATTATATTAATGTGGAGGTAATATATAATGAATAATAGTTTAATTTCTATTGATGAAAATATTACAGATGTTGAATTAGATGTTTATATAGAAAAAGCAATATTTACTAAAATAAAAAGAGTAGAAAACAAATTAGCACAAATAGAAGATAGGCAAAAATATCTTGAAGAAAAAACTTCAACTAGATTAGATGAAACGGATTTAGAATTAAATAGAATAAAAGAAGATACAGAAAAGAAATTAGAAGTAGCAGTAAATAGTTTAAGACAAGAAATATTTGATGGATATTTAAATCAGGGTGATTTTGGAAGACAATTTATTGTTTCAATTAGTTCAATAAGAATTGGAAAACTTTTTAGAATTGTAGGACTAGCACAAATAAGCAAAGGACAAACAACTGCTTATAGACAATATGTTCCTAAATATGCAAAAGTAATAACAGAAAGAAATGGTGATATATCTTATAGTAAAACAACATGGCATTATACTAATTGTATGGAGTTTATAGATTTATGGTTAAAAGAAAATAATTTATTTGAAAAATTTTATTCTATATCTACAGAAAAAGAAATGGAAAAATTTATAGATAAACAATTTGATTTTAATTGTAAAAATGCTAATTATTTTAATTAAATATTAATATAAAATAAGAGGGAAATTAGAATAATAATATATACTGGATTCACATAAATATTAATATTTTAAAAAATTATATAAAAATATATTGGACGAAGGGTGATTTTCCCTGAGTCCCCTTGCACGGGTGATTTTCCCGTGTAAGAAAATGTTTTAAAAGTAAATATAAAATATATACAACTTAATACTAACTTCATATCTTAACACTAAATAAATATGTAAAAAATCATTATACATTATTTTGATCTTTGTTTTACCTTTCCTTTAACGGGTACACCCTCTTAGCCCTTGGTATCACTGGATCAATTTTTCATTCTAGGAAATTTTTTTCCTAAACCAAAAATAACTTACTATTAAGAAGGAGATGTTGCTAATAATTAAAATAGTTGATGACATAATGGGAAAAGGCAAAAGTTCATGGGCAATACAGAAAATAAAAGAAGATGATGATGGTAAATATATATACATAACTCCATTTTTATCAGAAATACAGAGAGTAAAAGAATCTTGTAGTAATAGAAAATTTGTTGAACCTTTAAATAAAGGTTATGGTAAATTAGATAATTTGCACAATCTATTATATAAAGAAAGTCATATTGCATCTACACATGCTTTATTTAAAATGGCAACAAAAGAAACTAGAGAATTGATTCGTTTAGGTAATTATACTTTAATATTAGATGAAGTAATGGATGTTGTTGAAGAAATAAAATTAAAGAAAAATGATTTAAAATCATTACTTGATTTAGAATTAATAAAAATAGAAAATCATAGAGTAATTTGGAATGAAAATAAATTAGATCATGAAAGCAGATATGATGACATTAAACAAATGGCATTAAATAATAGTCTATTTGAAGTAAATAATAAATTATTAATGTGGACTTTTCCAGTAGACATATTTAATAATTTTAAAGAAATTTATATTTTAACTTACTTATTTAAAGGTCAACTGCAATGTTATTATTATGATTTATATAATGTTAAATATGAATTTTATAATGTTATTAAAGATAATGATAAATATGATATCATAAAATCAAACAATAATCAACATGAAAATGAATATAAAAAATTATTTAAGAATAATATTAAAATTATAGATGATAGAATTAATGATATTGGTGATTATGAATATGCATTATCTGTAAGTTGGTATAGAAATAGTGAAAATAAAATATTTATAGATAAATTAAAAAATAATTTATATAATTATTTTACTAATAAAATTAAAGCACCTGCTAAAGAAATCATGTGGACTACATATAAAGATTATATCAATAAATTATCTGGTAAAGGTTATAAAAAAGGATTTTTAGTCCTTAATGCTAGAGCAACAAATGATTATATTAATCGTAAATATCTTGCTTATTGTTGTAATGTATTTTTAAATCCTTATGAAGAACAATTTTTTAATCAAAATAATGTAAAAGTAAATCAAGATTTACATTCTTTGTCAGAGATGCTTCAATGGATTTGGAGATCTGCCATTAGAAAAAATGAAAAAATTTATATTTATATTCCTTCAAAACGTATGAGAGAATTATTAATTAAATGGTTAGATAATAAAATATAAATCAAAACCCCTCCCACTTAAGAGGGGTTTATTTTCACCTATAAATCTTAGGTTTCCTACTTGCTGTCTTACCTATTTTTACTCCCTTCTTTTCTTCCTCTTTAATCTCTCTCATTTTTATCAACCAATTTTCATCTAACACCCTTCTATCTCTTGTCTTATTTATATGTTCTACTACTTCTCTAAATGGTCTGCCAAATTCTTTACTACATTCTAATTTTCTATAACTTCTATCTTTTATAAATTTAGGTGGTTTTAACATGTCTCCGATGAAACTTGGAACATCATCACTATCAGGTAAATATATTTTATTAATTGCTACATGTCGTTTAGGTAAATCTTCATATAATTCATTAATATCAAATTCTTTAAATTCACTTTCTAACTCTTTAAATTGTTTAAATGTCTTTGTCTTATATGCTGTATACTGACATCCTCCATCAGTTAAAGCATTTTTAAATTCTCCAAACTGACTTAAACTGTGTGCAAGCCAAACTAACTTCATTCTATATTTTCCACTTTCTACTCCTGCTTCATTATATAAATGCCCTGAACCTTTGATATATTGATGTGGTTCGTCCGCAATCATTACAAAAGGTTTACGTTTGTCTCTTGGTGTGTCTATCCTACTTAATGCACAAGTCCATATTTTACTAATCATAAAACTAGCAATTATATTCACCACATTACTTGTTAATTCTGCTTTTGGTATTCTTATTAATACACAATAACCATATCCACCTTCAAGATTATCCATATATTTTCTAAAATCTAATATTGGTTTATTCCTTTCTAATTTTGGTGGTTGTAAAAATAAGTTTGCTAGAAATTTATTTCCTACAAGTAAATTCAATCTTGTTAAAATTGGTTCTATTGTAGTCATATCAGTTTTACTAATACTTTTACTTTGTAATATATTTAATACTTCATATATTTCAGGTTGTTTTAAAATATAATCCTTTCTTAATAATTCTTCTCTATAACTACAACTTGTTAATGCTAACATCATATCTAATAATCCCATTTTAGGATTAACTAATACTGATTTACCTGCATTTAAATAATACATCATTTTTTCACTAAAATTTTCTGTTGCTAGATTATTTATGAAAGTAATTATGTGTGATGTTAATTTTTCGGCAACTTTAGCACATTCAACTTCATCTTTACTATTTACACTTCTACTTAAACTATCATTCCAACTAAGAGATATTGGATAATATAAATTGCCCAAATCTACTTCTATAATTTTTTCATCTGGATAATCTTTTGGTAATGAATCCCTTAAAGCGTCTAAACTTATACCATCATTAGTTTCTAATACAAATGCACTAAATCCTTTCTCTATAAATCCATATGCCATATTATTACCAAAGCCTTCTGATTTTCCTGTACGCATCATTCCAAATGCCAACCACAACATACATAAAATATCATGATCATTTATTGGTATCTTTGCAATTCTAGTAATACCTTTTTCCGTAACTTTACAAAATGGTATTCCATTATTATTAAATAATTCTTCTGGTAATTTACTCTCTATTCTATTTACATTTTGTATTTTATCAAAATCTTTTTGTAATTCTGCTGTTGCAATTTGACTTAATTTAGACCATTCATAAATTGAGCACTTATTACTTTTACTAATTATTGGAACGGTATTATTTACTATTATATTGATATTTTTTTCGCTTGATTCTATTACTGTATTTTCTAATTCATTTTCTATTGTAGATAGTTCTTTATAACAACCAGCAATTGAATTATTTATAATTTTTGCTCTATCTATATTCTCACTTTGTACAATAATTTTAATCCAAGTTTTTAGAACTTCAGAGTTAATTTTTTGTATGGTAGAATTATTTAATCCTTGTTGTAACAATAATTTAACTTCGCTATCAAAGAAATTATTTTTTTTCTTATTACCACTTATATCACTAATAATTTCATGTAATGTAGAAAATCCATATTCTAATAATGTTCCTATTAAATAGAATGAATCTTTATTAATATTTAATATTTTACGTGGCATAATCCCTTTTTTAAATTTATTATATGCTTCTTTTGCTTCATAGTCCCAATAATGTCTCTTATATGGTTCCCCTAAAATATCAATAATCGTAAATTCATTTTCTTTCATTTCATTTGTAGTATTAAAAATACTTCTTAAAGGATAAGTAATATCTTTATCTGTACGTAAAGAAAATATATCATGTCTTTTGTAAAACAATTCACTAATTACTACCTTTTTCCAATCTAACTTAAATGGATATTCTTCTAATTGCATAATAGTTAATTTATCCCAACTAGATTCGATTTTTGATTTAAAATAGTCTTTTAAATTATCTGGACAGGTGATAAAAAAAGATATATTATTTTGTGCCAAATACATCTTAAAATCTATATATTCTATGGTTTTTATCTGTTTTTTCCTTATATCTACTCTATTTATTAATTTTTTTGCAAACTCACTAAAACCACTAACTAATTTTTCATTGTAATAGTTTTTTAAATTTTTATGTGGTATTAATTGATAGATTATCATTTTAACCCACCAAACATTTTAATAATATTTTTACTACAATATAAACAGCAAATATTGTATAGCACCATTTGCCTGAATTTGGTACTGACATCATGTTTAACATCCAAGTGGTCATTACTCCAATTAAACCTATGCCGTCTATTGAATTATTTATGCTTCCTAATAACCAACTCCAAGTATTTACGGCAGTTTGATGTACTCCACTTTCTATTGAGTTTTTTATTATATCAACTATTCCAGGTTCTTGTAGTTCTTTTGGTAAATATATAAAGTTAATAATCCTATCTTTTAATATATTAAAATCCATATAGTCTCCTCCTAACTTAAAGCGTTTCTAATTGCTTTAAATATTACTGGTAATACATAAATTCCTATATAACCTGTAACTGCTCTTTTAACTTTTGATCCTCCTGCTGGATTATCCATTGTATATTCAATTGTTCCCCAAAGGGCATAACCGAGTCCAACATAGTAAGAGAATTGTTGAAGTAATTGAATAATAGATTCTAATCCTGAAAAATCTCCGGTTGTTAATGCTCCAGCAGATAAGATTAGTCTAATATAGTTTATTTCAGGTTTTACGATTTTCTTTATAGTTTCCCTTTTGACATTTTCTATTATTTCTATACTATTCCAATTATCAATATTAATATCATTTATCTTTATTATCAATTAAGTCACCTCCTGAATAATTATTTGCTTATTGGTTAAACTGTTTTCAAGGAGGTTGATAAAATGTTCTTAATTCCTGGTATGGTTAAAATAATTTTTGGTGTTAGTTTAGCAGTTTATTCAATGTGGCAAATTGCTGGATAGATTGGTAATACTCTCCTTCTCCCCTCCTGCCAGTAGGTTTCTTTCAAGGATTTCCTTGAAGAAATTTATATGCAGGAGTTTTTTATTTATGACAAATATTTTGTCAGACATTATCCAATTAAATGTTTAATTAGTGAAAATAAAGGGATTAGTAAATAATTACAAGTGATAACTCCAAGAAGATAAATTAATATATATTTTTTTAATAATTGTTTTCTAAGATGAATCTGCGATTTTGTATTTTGAAATACTCCATAAGTAACCATTCCAAGACCAACACTAAAAGCTATGACATGATACATTTTTGTTCCTCCTTTTATTTAGGAAAATTCCACTTGGTTATATTTAATTTTGGTGTGTCTGACAATGTGTTTGACATTAAATTATCTCTTAAAATTTTTCGTATTATTTGGGATAAGTTACGATCATTATAGGTTTTAAGTATTTCTATTAAGGATTGATCATATTCGGGGTTTAGTCTGACACAGATTCTAAAGGATTTATCCATAAAATCACCTCCTTAATGTATGACTATGTGACTTAATTGAGTTTAGAACTATAATTTGATTGACAGTTTTATATTAAGATGGTATTATTGTGTAAAGTTTAAGTGAATATAAAATAAATTTATTGACATTATCATTTAAATATGATATAATATTGTTAGAAAATATTTTTCGGTGGTGATTATTTGGTAAAAAAGAAAAAACAGCAAACAGTTTTAAATCAAGTTCAACAACTAATTAAAGATCAATATGGCAATACACTTATAGGTAGATCTATACAATTAGGTTGTGCTAATTATTTTGCTAATGATGTAGTGAAACATTATTGTTGTTTAGAAAATACTGAAGGTTATGTGTGTGTTTATTTTCAAGAAGATTTAGAAAATCCAAGATGTACATATTTTGAAACTTCCCTCCTTCTCGTAGATAATAATTTAGTAGCAAAATATTATAATTACTTAGATATAAATATAAAAGATATACCAAAACAAATATGTAATAATTGTAAACAAGCATTTTTAGACAAGAAAAAAAGAGAGTTTTGTGATAGATGCATAGGCAAGTCCAAGAAGGTAAAAGTTGAAGAGATACAACTTCCTTATAATAATAGTATAAATGAATAATTTTAAAAAATAACATGTTGGTATTGCTACATTTTTTTCTTATAAAATTAAGAAAAGTGGGGTAAAAATATTTGCTCGTATGTTTTTACCTTTTTATCTTTTAAAGTTGATTTTTCCTTGATATATGGTAGTTTCCTATTTTTATCTTTCGTGTCTTAAAATTGATTTTAGGAGGTCTGATATAATACATAAAAAATGTAAAGAATGTAAATACACTTGCAAGCAAGATAAAGATGTTACTTTCATGTGGTGTAAAAAATTTAGGAAAAAGGAGGAATAAATGGAACAAAATTTTATGCCAGATATTAAGGAGTTTATTAATGGAAAAGAAGAAGATTTAATTAAACTTTTTTACATAATAGATGATACAAAAACAATTACTAATTCAACTGAATTAGGTAAAATATTAACTGCTTGTCAGAATATTGGAATGGATTTTGGAGTTACGGTTTATGACATTGTTTCTGGTAAAATAGATAGCGATTTTGCTTTAATGTTAGAGGCAAAACTATGGATTGATGATGAGATATCTAGATTACCTTCTGTATCTAAAAAGAAACTAAAGAAAACTAAAAAAGAAAATAAGATTGTGGAATTTAAAAAGGAGAAAGAGTAATGTAGTTTTATAAACTACTTATCTTCCCTATTAAAATAATAGAATGTTTTCAATTATACTCAGATCATATTTATTAAACATAATTTATCGCTAGGAGGAATTTAAATATAATTAATGTATACAGATAATTATTTATTTAACAATAATCAAGCCCATCAAACACGTAGAAAATGTCGTTTTTGTGGAGACAAACTAGAGTGGTTTGATTGCGATTCTGAATCTGGAGAAAACTTATTTATGTGTGTTGGATGTAATGCACAAGATATCATAGATGAAAATGGTAAAAAGAAATTCGTAGAATTGTATTAATAAGAAAATAAAATAAAAGGAGTGTGATATTATAGTAATATTAAGGAGGAAAAAATTTATCAGTGGCAGATCAAAGTTTAAAATCAGAAAAGAATAAAGCAGAAAAAGATTTATATTATGAATATGTTGAAAGTTATAAAAAAGTAATTGAATATATTCCAAAAGTTAAAAAGCAGATTAAAGATTTAAACATCATCAAAAATAATACTAATAATGAAAACTATGATAAATTAGTAGAAATATATTTTCCAAATGGATTTGTCGAAGAAGATATAAAAGAGAAGAAAAATATAAAAACAAACAAAAGAAATTATCTTTTAAGTGCAGAATCAAGTTTATTATATATTATGATGTGGCTTGAAAGATACCTTCCTTATGAACAAAGATATTATTCTAGAAAATATGATGAAGAACAAAGAAAATTAACTTACAATAAAAAATCAGATACAGGAATTGTATTTGATGAAAATTTAAACAGAAAGGCAATAGATGAATTAGTACATAATAAGATATTAAAAAATGAATTACTGTGTATACTTAAAGATTTATTAACAGATAAACAATATACTTGCATATTTATGTATTATTATGAAAATTATACGCAAGGACAAATTGCGGATAAATTGAAAATAGAACAACAAACAGTTAATGATTATATAAAAACATCAATAGAAAAAATAAGAATATCTGATAATTTTGTAAATATTTTAAAAAATATTATATAAAAATACTGTTATTTTTAATCAAAAAAACGTATTATCTATATGAGTAGTAATTTAACTATTTTTAGGTGGTGATATTTTTACTTAGTGAAGGTTCTCTTAATAAATTAGTTAAAAAATATACATATTCAGTTAGTGAAATAATGAAAATTTTATTTATAGAAAATCCAAATATAACATTAGATGATTGTTATAAAAAAGCAATATTTTTTATTAAGGAAATTAATAAATCGAATGATAGAATAAACAGAAATACAAAGAAATATTTTAAGCATAATTTACCCTTATCTATTTTTGAAGATGGGGACGATATAGAAATTTAAATTAAAGGAGAGATTATTTATAGCAATTTCAAATTTATATTGTGAAGATTGTACGAAAATGAATATTTGTTCTTGGTGGGATAAACTTAAAAAATTTACTGATTATGTTAAGACACCTATTCCTATTGATTTAACAATTGATGCTTGCCCTGAATTTGCTAAGAAGGCAAAAGTAGATTAAAGGAAGTGGAAATAGTGGGAGATTAATATAAGTTTATAGTTTATAATTTTATAAATATAAGACAGTGACTTATATTTATTATCTTAAATACATTTTGGGGAGGGTGTATTTTTGGTTATATACCTCCCCTACTATATACATCTTAGATGGTGTGCTACTGAAAGGGTTAAATGTTTAATCTTCTCAAAAGCACACTATTATTAGAAAGGAATGATTCATTGGAAGATTTTTGTAGTTTATGCCAAAGAAAACAATTAAATAAAAATATAAGTTGGAATGAGATTTCTAAACTTGTTGGAATGTCTTCTGGTGAAGCTGCAAGAAGTAAGTATAAAAGGTGTAGAAATAAATGTATATTGTTAAATAATGTTTCGGTTGAAATTGATAATAAATTAACTAATATTGAAAATTTATTAGGTAGTGATAGATTATTAATTCAGCAACTCAGAGAAGAAAGAAAACAATTAGAAAAATATAAATCTGATTTAGGCAGAACATTAGTTTTAGCAGAATATATTAAAGAAACACTTGATAATTTAAATATTTATAAAAGAAGTCCCTATAAGGATATTATTAATACAAATCAAAATAGGGTTGGAATAATACAATTGTCCGATATGCATGATGGAATTATAGTAAAACCAACTCATACAAATGGGTATAATACATATAATCCTCAAATAATGATAGATAGAATGTATAGATTTTTAGAAGAAGTTGTTAAATATGGACAGATGTATAATATAAATAAAATTTATATATATGGTTTGGCAGATTATATAGAACATGATTCAATGAGAAGTAATCAACTTGCCTCAATTACCTTTCCAATAGTTGAACAAATGATGCATTTTGAAGAATTTTTATATAATTGGTTAGTAGATCTAAGTAAATATTTTCTTATCGAATTTGATGGTGTTGGTGGAAACCACGATCGTAATAATGGAGACAAGAAAAAAGAAATAAAAGAAAATAATTTGTCTAGTTTATTGTTGCATATGATTAGATTAAGATTAGGTAATAATCATCCTAATATTATATATAATTATGAATTTAATAAACAATCAATTATTAAAAATATTTTAGGGTATTGGGTTTTAGGTAAACATGGACATGAAGATTTAGGAAATAAAATAGATCGTCTTAAAGATAATATAATAATGGATGGCAAAGATATTAAATATTTTTTATATGGTCATTTACATAATTTTCATGTCGAGACTAGTAGTAGGGGTAAAAAAGCAATTGGAAATGGATCGGTGATGGGCAGTAACGATTTTTCCAGAACCAATTTATATTGTAATACAAACGCTTCACAAAATTTATTAATTTTAGAAGAAGGTAAAGGGATTATTTCTTATCATGAAATAGATTTACAATAATTAATTTTCTAGATGTAGTTCAGTTTGGTAGAACGTCTGATTTGGGATCAGAAGGTCGAGTGTTCAAGTCGCTCCATCTAGACCATATATTTTGCTACTGTAGCTCAATGATAGAGCAAGTGTCTTGTAAACACTAGGTTAGAGGTTTAAGTCCTCTCGGTAGCTCCAAATTTAGGGGAGTAGCCAAGTGGTAAGGTATCTGCCTGTTAAGCAGACTAGCATAGGTTCGAATCCTATTTCCCCTGCCAGTTTATATTATGGAGAGATGCCTGAGTTTGGTCGAAAGGGGCAGACTGTAAATCTGCTGTTGAAAGCCACGGTAGTTCAAATCTACCTCTCTCCACCAAATAGACCTTTAAATACAACTTGTGTGGTCGGCAAGTAAATTAAATATAAAATGCTCTAATCCACTTTAATTTGAGTGCTTAGTGGTGTGCTGTTTAAAGAGCATCTATTTCATTTTAGGAGTGATTTAGATGTCTGACAAACAGCATAAAATTAAAAGTGGAATATATCAAATTAAAAATTTAATAAACGGAAAGATTTATATTGGTAGTAGTAATAATATGATAAAGAGATTTGAAAGTCATAAATATCTTTTAAAAAATAATAAGCATTTTAATCAACATCTCCAAAATTCTTGGAATAAATATGGCAATAATGTTTTTGTATTTTCAGTATTAGAATATGTTAATAATATTAATAAATTAATAGAAAGAGAACAATATTGGATAAATAAAACAAAATGTACTAATAGGAATATAGGTTATAATATATTATCATATATTATAAATTCTGAATCAAATAATAAAAATATAATATTAAGTGAAAATACAAGAAATATAATGAGTGAAAATGCTAAAAAAAGAAGACACTCGAAAGATAGCAAAATAAAAATTGGAAAAGCTCAAAACATAAAAATAGTTAGGATTTCTCTCAATGGTGATTATATTGATATTTGGGAATCTATTAAATTAGCTTCTAAAACTCTCAAATTAAATAAAGATGTAATTTCAAAATGTTGTAGAGGAAAATGTAAAACATGTGGTGGTTATTTTTGGGAGTATTATGATAATTATATAAATAATAATTGTTTTTATATTAAATTAGATATGAAACATAAAAGTAAAAGAAATCATACTAAGTTAACTATAAATGATATAGTAAAAATTAAAAATTTATTAAGAGAAGATATTATAAAAATGAAAGAAATTGCTAAAATGTATAATGTTGATTATACAACTATTCGCCATATAAAGACAGGAAGAAATTGGAGTGATATAATAATATAATTTTTGTAGTGAATGTGAAAATTGTTTAATTTTAATACCTTAATTAGAATAAGTTAATACTTATTCCAGTAATCGATGAAGCAGTAGATTTTTGTTCTACTGCTTCTATATTTAAAATAGGAACAAAATTGTAATTTTATGGATATTTTATTTTAGAAAACACAACCACTTTTTTGTGGTTTTTTAATTTATAAAAACTTTACAAAGGAAGTGATTTTAATTTGGGAATTTCAAAAATTTATAATAAAGATGTTGAACTAGATGGTAGTAGTGCTGTAATACCAGTAGATATACAATACCAAAACTTAGACGATGCCCTACCCATTAAATCCGTTGCTGATCCTGAAATAGCATCAGCCCAAGATACCAATGTGGCAACCACTGTCGAAGCCTATGCCCGCGCTGCTGGTGCTAAACAAATGGAGGTCTTTGTAGAAAGTGGTAGTATTCGTGTCCGTACAGATGGAACGGCTTGTACAGCAACCACAGGGGAACCGTTGGGAGCAGGTTATGTTGGTAGGTGGCTTGCAGAAAGCATAAGTATCTACTTTGTTTCCAACTCTACGATAACGGTGGTGAGCAGGTAATGGGAGAACGCTTTCTTGAGCCAAACGGTATGGTTGTTGCCGATCAGACTTTTAATGCAGCTTGGAGATCAGGAACTTTAACAGCCGATCCCGATACAGATATTATTACGTTAAATGGGCATGGTTTTACAGATGGTATGCCAGTCGAGTTTGATGAGGGAACGGGAGTGTTACCTGCTGGCATAGCGGCGTATGACGATGACGTTTCTGTTCCTGCCGGCCCTGGAGGGCATTATTACAACGTTATTAGTGCTACCGCAAATACGTTCCAAATTTGTGATACTGTAGGTGGTGCTAGTGCTGTTGATATTATAGACGCAGGGACTTTAGGTTGGAAAGTGCGTCTTGCCGGGGTAACTTCGTGTGTGCTGACAGGGTTAAACCTTGACGAGCATTTGGAGTATGACATATTTATTTACTGGCATTTAGCAAAACTCACGACAGCGGTAAACAGCTTTTATCTAAGACTTAATAATGATGCCAATATGAAATATTACCATGGTACAACATGGGATGCAACAATATTAAGTCCTTGTGCGACTGTATCTGGAAAGTATTCAAAAATGTTGTGTACTTTTAGGTTGACAAAAAAGAATGGGTTATTGATGATATCTCGGATTTCTGATGGTGGGCAACATTCTACAGATAAATCCACTGCTTCTTCCGCAACTTCTGCTCTTGGAAATGCACTTATCAATGATAGTGGTGTAAATGTAACATCATTGGCTATCACAACATCCAATAACACAATAGCGTTGCTAAGAAACGGTGTGAGGATTATGGTAGTACGGAGGTCGTAGCATGAAAAAGCTCAGAGTTGATAACGTTAGAACTGATCGAAACCCCTTGTGTATTACAAAAGAGGGCAATGTCCTAATGAGAGGTATAAACACAGACTCAGCCAGTATTTATCTTTCTGAAGATAGTTGCGTTACGGATACGTTGATCGCCACTTTACCAGCTACGTATTTTTTAAAAGAAGTATTCCTTGCAACATCAGGAACATATATCGCTCTTATGGTCTATTGGGATACCGGGTTGGGGAAAGCTCAGTATTATGTGGCACGATCAACAGATTTAATAACCTGGAC
>Ga0172381_10000306_pt1 | contig 60158 bp, 51 predicted proteins | sample Leawel6488metaG_FD_119754 | JGI IMG/M metagenome (GOLD analysis project Ga0172381, IMG submission 119754) | Leachate microbial communities from a municipal landfill in Southern Ontario, Canada - Leachate well 64-88 metaG | ecosystem: Engineered > Solid waste > Landfill > Unclassified | place... | reverse complement strand
GATTCCCGGTGGCACCACCTTCAAAGAAGTAGTTACAGAGACGTAGCTGCTTTTTTTGTGTTCTGTAAATGTATAAGTACCGGATCAAATCCAAGTAATCCAACAACTCTTTTAGCCAGAGCATGTAATTTCATGATCCGCTATTTCTCGTGCTACTTTGCCTGTTCTCTTACCGGAGAAATAACTTTGCATGTGATTGGAGATGAATAAGTGCATATACTTTTAATTTGCATTATTATGTAAGTAGATTAATGAAATCACCAAATCGCAATATCTTCTCGCTATTCGCTTTATTAAAAAGAAGGTGCTCAAAATCCTTCTGTTTCTTATTCAAATCAACGGTTTCAAGAAGTTTGTTAGTCGCTTCTATAAATTCTTGTAAATTGTCTATTCCACATCTTTTCGATAGAAAATCATAATCAGGTTTAGTCTGTGATAATAAAAACATCAGATCGTAAAAATCACGTCCTTTTGCACGGGCTAACATTGCTGCGATTTTCATGCTACACAGTACTCCATCGGAAGGAACCGGAAACGGGAAAAAGAAACCGCATTCTTTAATATCTGCGATTACAGGTTCATATTTGATTCCCTGATGATCCTGACTTTCTATTTTAATCAGGAAACGCTCTTCCTTATGTGTGCTCAATTCTAAATCAAATAGTAATTCAGGGAAATGAATATTGCATCTAAATGCAGTCAATTTCGGATTGTCTTTATCTCGTGTTTCAACACGAAGTCCGGAACGTCCAAGGAATTGAATTATTCCGTTTGTCATTTCAATGAATTCTTCCTTAGAAAGCTCTTTGCAATCAAAATCCAAATCTTCGGAGAAACGATCTATCCCCTTTAATAAACGTAAATTGATACCACCTATAAAGGTGATCTTCTGGATATATGGTGTGGAAGAGAGATAATCCATAATCATTAATTGCAGATACTCTTTCAGTATATGCTTGTCAAAAATAGACATCCCTCGTATTTGTGCTGGAAAATAGTTCTTTATCTGTTCTATCCTTATCATAAATCGTATGTTTTTAATAGCAGTTTTACTCTTAGATCCAGTGCTTTAATTTGGAATTTTGAAGAATACTCCATAAGTAACTCTATATTTAAATCATCATGTAAATAATCATCATCCAGTCGTAATTCTTCCATTTCTTGTTCGTTGCCGTAAAACGGATAGAGGTAAAGTAAATCAAGTAAGGCTTTCTCAGGTGTTGCAAACTGTATTGCCCGATTGTCTGCCATTGGTTTCAAATCATATCCAAACATCATATTCTCTTTTACGGTGTTGTAGGAATATTCTCCAAAATCATTTGTAAAGGAGGTCGTTTTGAGTGAAGTAACACTGGCTATTTGTACTACTGCTTCCGGTATCACCCCATAAAAGGATAGTGCTGTGTGGAGGCTGATATAGGACGGCTTATAAATTCGATTAGCAAAGTAAAACGAATAATCCGGCTTGCCTTTGTATTCAGGGAAAGCATAATAGCCTTTTCTCAACCGAACAAGATACCCTTTCTTTACCCATCGAGTTATGTTGTTTCGGTCAAAATCCGGTTGCCATGCAAATACCTGATAGACATTAAAGCATGCTAAATCAAACATTCTATCCTTAAATTCTATAAAATTCACTCTATTTTATTTCTATAATCCTACAAATATAGCGAATTTCAGAAACAAAACAAATGGCGGATAAGAGTTATTATACTTTAGTTGTTAATGCGAATCAAGGGTTAAAAAATTGGATTAATATACGCGGCAGCAAGTTTTCCATACTTTAGACGCTCTTTGAATAGAGATCATTACTGTCAGGGAGTCCTTACATAATCATATTTTTGATCAATTCCTCTTTCATCTATTTTGATTCCTTCTTTCATCCACCGAGGCATTGGTTCATTTTTCAAATAATATCCGAAGAATTGTTTAGTTCGTATTTCCAGATCAATTTGCGCAGCCCTGCCATTGAGTACATGTCCCTCCTTCTTATAATTCAATAGCCATGCAGGCTTATGTAGCCTGCGCATAGCAAAAAATAGATCCAGACCCTGAGTAAAAGAAACAGCCCCATCATTTTCACAATGAAATATAAGTAAAGGCGTTTCGATTTTATTGGCATTAAAAATAGGAGAATTACTGATGTACATCTGAGGGTCGTCCCAAAGCGTTTTTCCTAAACGACATTGTCCCACTTCGTACATAAACATACGTGGGGCACCCGTTTCACGTAACGCCGTGTAGTTAGAAACCATATTAACCACACCTGCTTCAGGGTTGGCACATTTAAAGATATTAGTCCGCGTTACCAAATAGGCAACCTGATACCCCGACCAGCTGTGTCCCTGTATTCCGACTCTATCTTTATCTGCAATTCCTCTTTTAATCATCTCTTGTGTTCCACTGACAACAGCATTGTATGAACTTTCGCCAGGTTCTCCTACGGTAAAATGCACATCAGGACGGAAAACAATATATCCATTGCTTACATAGTCAACTATATTTATTGTCGCACTTCCATGTTCAGGTAAAATATAGTTATGTAAATCGTTTGAATGCGTTTCATAAAAATTGACAATCATCGGGTAAGTCTTGGTGGAGTCATAATTTCCCGGCAAAAACAGAAGGCCTTCGTTCATTTTATCTTCGTAATTCTTCCACCGGACAACCCGGACAGAACCCCAGTTATATTTTTCCTGCTGTGGATTTGCATTGGTAATTCTAACCGGATTACTGAAATTTACATCACTACACCATAGATCACCAAATGTATGATAATTCTCCTTTGTCCATATACATGTTTTTCCATTGGCAGAAATTTTCTTTACATTAACGATGTAATCACCATCTATCAGTTTCTTAATTCCTTGACGTAAAGTAAGGCTATACACTCCTTTCCCTTTCGTTTTTTCGTTAAAACTTTTCAACAACAAATCTTTCGTTATATCTAAATTTGGATCAAAATTGGCATTCAACAGCCGGAATGAAATACAATTTTTTCGGCCATATCCCTTTGTCAATGAATATGGTTTTGTTATCCCGGAAAGATCGAAAACCCATAGGTCATACCTGTCGTAAATCACTACTCCATTCCCACCGTTTATCCAACCTGCAATTCCATATGCATCGGGCGATCTTGGCATATCGTAGCCTTCATCATAGAAAGGGTAACCAATAATCTTAGAAATATTTTCAAACTTACCAACCTCTGGATCAAGTTTATACCATGCCTTTTCAATGGCGTCATAAACTACAGCATATTTTCCATTAGGACTCCAGATAGGGTAGTCATGAAAGTTTTTCCCAAGAAGTTTTGTCTCCCCGTTATCTGCGTTTACAAGGTACAAATCTAGATATGTATCGTATAGCCAATCTAATGACTGGCTATACGGTTTTGTATCTGTAGCTATAATATACCCATACTCGGAACAATCAGGGACGATTATATTTTCCGGACTTCCGGATGTAAGCTGTACGCATCTCTTTGTGTCTATATGATATATAAATTTGGGATAACTCATAGAGCTATTGCTATTAGCGTTCCGACGCTGACGTCTCTGTGATACAGCTTCGTCCCAAGTCCATAATTCGAGTTCAAAGCTTTTATCGGGTTTGCGCATTTCCTTAGGTACTTGTCTTATTTTCGAGATGACCTCCAACATAATTTGTTTCCCATTTTCTGGAATATCATACGCCTTGCCTACAACACAATAGCTATCCGGAAGCTGTATCTCATTTATATCCAAAATCAAATTACTTCGCCCATCTTTTACCGAAAAACAATATAATAAGTTAGGATTACTTATTTGCAGTGAGTCCGAAGCAACCGTATAGGTTACTCGCTTACCGTCTCTATCTAATGAAAAGCTTCCCAGAAGACCATTCTCATCGCTGTATATAGCTTTGTGTTTTCCCCCTAAATCACCAATCATAAGCGACCTGACCTTCCTTTCTCTTTTGATATACACAATAGATTTATCGTTGTTAAAAAGAGTATAACCTTCAATGTTATCTATAAGTGTGCTATCTCCGGTTTCGACATTCAAAATAACTAGCCGCTTATCAGGCAGAGTGTTTGAGAACGTAATAATGTTCGAATTGGGACGTTCCATAAAAGAGATGTTTCTATCCCAATAAATCTTTTTTCCACTCTTCAGACAAAGTAAAAACGTAGAATCTTTTACCTTATATTTCAACCATTTCCCATTATTAAAGAAATTGGAGTTGCTTGCGTTTTTCAAACATATCTCCTTGCCTGTATTAGTATTATAGAGGTACGTACAAGGAATGTCCTTTTCGCTAAGCATGTAATCTGCATAAGCATAATTATATGTCAGCCACTCCCCATCATCTGATATATTTTGATCTGTAACACGTCTCCATTCTTTATAAGCATCATCATCAATACTTATTTTCTGAGCCAGAATGCCTTGAGACGAAAAGAGCAATAGTAAATTGGTTAAAAGAAATATCTTTTTCATTCGTAGATTAAATTTAGTCCTCTGCCTTCAACATTTCGATAACATAAGATATCTCATCTGCCAATTCACTTGGACTACCATTATAACCTTCAGCGGTATATCTCATGTAACCATCTTTTATAATTACTTTTCTTGGGATGGCCGAAGATTTGAACAAGGGCGTGAACATGGAAAATACCAGGTTATTACTTTGCGTTTGTCTGTTTAGTTCATCATAAAGTACGTTAAAGCGATATCCTGTCTGTTTGAAGTACTCTTCGATCTTACTTTTATAGTCTTTAGACCGTTCCATGGTTGCAATAAAGTAGAAAAATACTTCCGGATCTTTGGCATAGCGATCAACAGCCAATTGCATACCGGGAAAAGACATCTTGCAAGGGAAGCACCAAGTTGCCCAAAAATCTAAAACAACGATCTTTCCTTTCAAATTTGCCGAATTAACCATCGCCCCGTCCATTGCCGGTAATTGAAACGGATCAACTTTTACTTTAACTAGTTCTGACTTTAAGCGTTCTTTTAACTTATTTTCGGCATCAGTCGATTTCAAGGACTCCACATATGCTTCAAAACCTGATTCTGTTCCATTTTTGGTTACGTACATTTTTTTCAACCGATCCAGCATCAAGGGTGTCACTGCATTTGCCTTAAGCCCCATTTCGATGACGGATAAGACACTTGCTTCCCCACCAGTTTTATCAAGGATATTTATATAATCCTCATTCAGATCTGAATTACAATATTTTACATTATCTGGAAGATAGTCGAAATATTCTTTTGCCTCAGCATATTTGCCCATTTTGTTCAATAAAGAGATATGGGTTGATAATTTATCGTCAAACTGTGCTTGTGCTACCTCGTCTGCCTGCTTAGGAGAGTAACGGAGACCTTCCATGTACGATTTATCATTCACTTTCTTAATCATTTCCTTAATCAAAGCATCCGACACTGCATATAGTTGATCATATGGAAGTAATTTCAACTTAAATACACGGAAAATATTCCAACGATATACCTCATTTAGTATATTAAAATCCATATCCGGAATCAGAGCAACCAATTTATCATGCTGTTTGGTGGCAAAAAGAGCCTCTGCAACTACGCGATAGGTGCTATAATAAATGAAATGCTGGCTTACCTGTTCCGGATGTTGTTGCCATTCTCTAAACGGAAAATCTTTTAGAAACTGATCTATTGTTTCCAATTTTTTTTCATCCATCTGCATTTTTTGTATCGAGCTAAAGGCCTGGAATCTTGCTGTTTCACCATGAGGATATTTAGTCAATATAATCTTGTCTAACGAATCTGCTTTTTGTTCATTTTGCAATTGATAACGATAGATATTTCTGACCATTATATATTGTTTTTCTCCAAGATCGGGGGTCGACAAAAACTGAGGTACAAATTTGTTTACGGCCTGCCCAAAGTTTTCACCGGTTCTCAATTTTACCATTGCCATATAACTATCAAAGAACTTAGGCATATTTGAAGAATATCTTTCCAACTCTTTACTAACCCACATCTCCAGCGCTTCTTCCGTAATTTCTAACTTGCTGAAATAACCGGGAACACCTTTTCCTAATGAAGGTTTTCTGAAAATTCCCCAAGCCAGTTTACCTCCTGGAAGAGTCTGTTTGTTACTATCACACGTAACATAAACAAAACCATTATCATCATTATTATCAAAAGTTTCGACATTATTCATACCCTCATTTATGAATTTAAAAGCCACAAAAGCACAATTTTTAGGGACATAAAATTGTCCTTCTAAAATGCCATTGCTATTTTTTAGCTCAACATCACCCACTTCCCACCGATAGTCGTTGAACATATATACAATCCCGGATATTTTACCCATTCCTGTTAATGGTCCGCCTTTTGGGTTATATACGATATTGATAACAGAATCAGCAACAGGGATATCAAAGCCAGATAACCTTGATAGTTTTTCTTGCCCATAACTAACAACATAAAGGGTCAACATCAGTATCAAAATACTGATCCATTTAATATTTTTCATTTTTGTATTAATAGATATTTTGTTCTATTTCCGGATTAAGGAGGATATATTTTTGTGCTATGGCATACGTGTAACGGCTACTGTTTTTTTCCAAGGTGTAATTTTCACCTTTGAATGTTCTGGTATAATTTTTCGCAAAAGCATTGTCCTGATTTAGCCTTCGCATATCGAACCAACGAAATCCACGGCCAAAAAGTTCCCTGCGGCGTTCATTAATAACCAGTGCAAGCGCATCGTCCGCAGAGGAAGCTGTAAGGGCAACATAATCAGTTGGTGTAAAACGTTTACTGCGCAGGGTATTGATTAAATTGACCGGAGTGGTATAATCGCCCGCCCTTGCTGCACATTCCGCTTTAATCAACATCATTTCAGGCACATTTGGCCCTACGGAAACCCCTTGACTGCTACGACAATAATAGCGGCCATAAGTATTTGTAGCGGTAAGCAGCTTATATCGCAAGTCTTTTGTTCCCAACAGAGTCAACAAGTCGCTGCTTAATGTAACCGTATAGAAATTACCTCCAACAAGTTTAGAAAAGATGGTTTCCGGGTCTTCCAGCTTTCTTGGTAATGCAGAAGTACTGGTATATTTATTAAAGTCTATGAGTGTACTCTTCAACAGCAATACAGAATCGGCATAAAGACCAGCCTGTATGAAGTTCCTCATTTCCAAATTTATTTCAGCTAAAAGTGCGTAGGCTGCAGCTTTTGAAGGATCAGAATTGTAATCAGGCAGATCAGGCAGGTATGGCAAAGCTGAAGTGAGATCGGCTATAATCTGTTCATACACTTTTGCCAAAGGAGCTCTTTTTAAACTGGCATATAAATCGGCAGTAGTAAGTAAAGGGAGTCCCAAATCAGTAGATGCTGTACTTGCATTATATGGGGGAGCATATAAGTTTACCAAATTCAGGTAAGCATAAGCACGGTGCACTTTGGCAAGAGCAAGGATGGTTTTCTTTTCGTTTGTGGTTCCACCTTCACTATCCATAACTCCGTCTGTCACTGCATTGCAAATATTTATTTGTTTATAATAACGTTCCCAATCGCCATCTGATTCACTATCAGAATATCGGGTGGCTACCCATGTATAAGTTAAAGCCCACTGGGAAAGAATAATATTCTGATACGTTGTATTATCAATACCCGCATCATCATTAGATAAAAGCGGGAATCCATAGGAATATTCAAATGTTGAGGTGTTATTCAAAAGATATTGGTAATCCGAAGTATATTTAAGTGTTCTGGAGCTTTTAGAATCTATCTCTACATATTTACGGCACGATGTGGCAAATATGAAAGATATAACGATTAAAGCAACTATATATTTTTTCATGTTGTTTATAAGTTTAAAATGTTGCAACTAAGCTAAATACATAATTCTTAGTTGGCGGCAAATTGTTGTACAAATATGTTGTGACATATTGAGGATCTATTCCATCTTTATTCTTTCTCCAGATTATCCCCAGATTACGCATACTGAAACTTGCCGAAAGGCTTTTAAATGGTGTCTTCTGAATCAGTGATTGCGGTACGGTGTATGATAGTGCAATTTGCTGCAAACGAATATGGCTAGCACTCCGGACAAGAATATCAGAATATTTGTACCGGTTTATACTGTTAGAATTAATACCCGTTAAGCCCGGAATATTAGTAGAGGCTTCATCTCCAACATTTTTCCATCTATAAGCCAGGTCTTCTTGTGTGCCAATTACCCCAGTGTAAGTACCCACATAAGTTGGATAATTGGATATCGAGTTTTTCAAAAACTTATGACCCAAATAATAATTCATTTGTACATTTAATGTGAAGTTCTTATACGAAAAATCATTTGTCCACCCACCTTGATAAGGGGCCGACTTTCTTCCGGCGTAGACCAAATCTTCAGAAGTTAATTGCGAGTTATTGGTACTTGATTTTATGATATCCCCATTCTTATTATATATCTGTGACTGTCCGGTATTATCCAATCCAGCCCAGCGATAAACATAAAGGTAATCTAATGAAAGGCCCACAGTAGGAATGGTAGAGGTCACCAAATTTATCGTCGCATTTTTAGGAAAGCGTGAGTCAGTTACTTCATTTGTATTATATGCAAGGGTGAAACTGGAATTCCAACAAAAGTCCTCTTTTTGAATTATTGAAGACTGAATTCCAAACTCAAATCCATGACTGCTTAATGAAGCAGCATTATATGTTACATTTGAATAGCCGTATGTAGCGTTAAAAGGCATTGGATACAAAATACCATCAGATTTTTTGTTATATATATCAAAATTGATTATCAAGCGATTTTTGAATAATCCTAAATCTATTCCACCATTAAGCTGCTTTGTGGTCTCCCAACTTAGTCTGTCATTGGCAGGTGAATTGATAGACGCATATATTTTACCTGTATTTGAATCGTTTCCTGAAATACTAATAATAGAAGTATTATAACCACCTGTTGGCACACTGCCACCTATACCATAGGTTAAGCGAAAGTTTAAATTACTGATCTCCTTAATGGGTTCAAGGAACTTTTCATTCTTAGCATTCCATTTTAAACCGGCCGACCATAACGGTTTTGCCCTATCCCTGGCGGCTACACCCTCCATACTATAGTCATCAAACCTGACAGATGCACTTACAGAATATTTGTGAAAGAGTGTATATCCTGCATTTGAATAATAAGAAAGATACCTTTTTTTGCTTGACCTTACTGTACCATCGGTATATCCTATGTAGGTTGTCCATGGATAAACAGTTTGGTAATATGTTGTCGGGTTTACAACCTGTGATGTATACGTCTCATCATCGAAACCGTACAAGGTTTTTGAATAACCTCCTGATCGTGCTTCCCTTATTTCGGATCCTGCAATGATGTTTAACTGGTGAATATCATTCCACGATTTATTAATATTAATCTGCGCACGTAACGAATAATCTTTATTAGTGGAGTTGCTGGTACTATATATGCCACCTTTTGGGATGCCATATACCAATTTACCAGCTGAAGAGATACTGGTAGCTGTATTAATTCGGGTGCGTGCGTAGTAGCTGTTTAGTTCATCTTCGTAAACTGTTTCGCCAATATTAGTTTGATATGCGCCGGAGATATTAAAGTCTAACCAGTCAAGTATATGAGCTTTGACAGATGCGTTAAGCCTGAAAATATTGTCATTTTGTAATGAGTTCGAATAATTAAGCTCATCTATAGAGTTGTAAGTCCAAGGCAAATAGCCTTTACTGGTAAAGTTATCTATCACTTCTGGCCGGAAGAGAATGTAGCGATTTATATTATTTCCGTCATTATCTTTCAACATCTCATAAGGTCTTAGCCCCAAGTTAGAATTCCCAATGGCTGTGATTGCAGTGGTATTAACTTTACTATGGCTATTGCTGTATGTGATGCCTGTGCTTAAGGTTATATGCTTATTGAAAAATTCGCTCGTTGTATTTGCAGTAAAACCATAACTCTTCGCATAGTTACTTTTATATATTGGACGATCTTTGGTAGCATTGGCAGAGATATAATAGGTACTATTTTCCCCACCTCCTGTTATGGAAACGTTGTATTGCTGGGTAATAGCTTCTTGTAATAAATAGTTTCTAATCTGGCTTTTATTATCCCGGATAGAAAGTTCCGCCAGTGCTGCATCCCGTTCGGTTTCGGTAGCTGTTCCGCGTTTAACTTTGAACATCCATTCCAAGGCTTCACTTGCATTGGCATTAGTGTTAAATGTATAATAACCAGTATACCATATTGCAGGATCTGTAATAAATCCTTTATCAGATAATTCCTTTTCCAGATCAATATATTGGGCGCTGTTCATCGTTTTCAACTTCGATAGATCTGCTGGGGAAGAAATACTTGTACTTAGATTGAAAGTAATTGACGGGATGTTCTTTTTACCCCTTTTCGTTTCTATTACAATTACCCCGTTGGCTGCTTTTGATCCCCAAATAGAGGCAGATGCAGCATCCTTCAAGAAGGTAATAGATTCAATGTCATTAGGATTTATTCTGGACAATATTGCAAAACCTGATGATATTGAGTTAGAAACCTTTGTTAACCTTTGGCTTTCATCAGATTCATTTATTAATGGGAAGCCATCCACAACAATAAGAGGTTGTGAATCAGAACCTGTACTATATGTATTTTGCCCCCTAATATGAATAACATTATTACGGACATCAAATTCCACACCTGCTACTTTCCCCTCCAAACGCTCCATCAGGTTTATTGCCGGAGTCTTTTCTATTTCTTTATATGTAACAGAGCCAAATGCACCTGTTGCTCTTTCCCTGGGAATGGCCTGATATCCGGTAGAGACTACATCCACTTCTCTTAATTGCGTAACATCATCTTCCATAACTGCATCTATTACAGCACGATTATTTATTAAAACTTCTTGCTTTTTCATCCCCATGAATGAAAAAATAAGAATCTTGTCATTTTCTGAAATTTTTAGTGAATAATTCCCCTCAAGATCCGTTACTGCACCTTTGTTATTCCCTTTTACACTAACTGTTACTCCAACAAGTGGATCGCCAGATTGATTAGTAATTTTACCTTTAATTGCACCTGGTTGTTCGGCGTAAGGAGCAATTACGATCAAATTTGTTCCGACCAATGTGTATTTTATGCCTGAACTGATAAGTACTGAGTTTAAAAATTCACTTATCTTCTTGTTCTTAACATCTACATTTACAATTTTACCTAAATCCATATATCCGGCAGAACGGTACAGAAACCGGTAATTAGATTGTTGTTCAATCTTCTTAAAGAGTTCTTCAAGAGAAATACCACTCTCTTTTAATGTTATCACTTTATCCTGGGCAAATAACCTGCCGGCAGTTATTGAAGTGAAGAAAAACACTAAAAGAAAAACAGAAATAATTTTGCGCAAATTATTTACGCCACTAATTTTTTTAATTGAGTTTCTTAAATTTTTCATAAGTTTGTAATAATTGATCAAACAATACATTCCACCTCTTCATTTTATCAGCAGGAAGTGGCTTGTTTGGTTAAGTTACTGCCGGGATCTGCGTCAACAGGTGCCGGCTTTTTCGTCCGGTTACAAGTAATTCATAGGCATTTTTTAATTTTGTATCTCTTTAATATATATTACTCTTTTATCAAGGTTGTAACTAAAAGGCGTGGCCAATGTAAGTGCTTGAATAGCCTGCTCAATTGTTTCGTTTTCAAAAGATCCTCTGTAACGGTACCGTTTTATCTTCTCAGATTCAATAACGACCCTTACATCGTACCAACGCTCAATTTTAACAGCCAGATCGGCAAAAGCTTCATCTTCGAAAACTAATTTATGTTCTTTCCATGCAGTAACAGGATAGGTATCTACATTTGTAAGTAGCTGAATATCATTTAGTCGTTTAAGGTTACTGCTCTTGTTGTTCGACTTTTCAAGTTCACCATTTTTGGATATATTATCTGATCCGGCACCCTCTTTATGGCAGATAAATTTTTGAGAAGGTTTCAGAAATATTTCATCACCACCTTGTTGTTGAATGCTTAATGATCCTTTCACTAATGTAGCTTCTACAACACCTTCACTTTTATAACATTTTACATTGAATTCAGTACCGTACACTTTAATTTTAATATCCGATATGTTAACAAGAAACTGGTGTTTAGAATCGTGAGCAACATTAAAATAACCCTCACCCACAAGTGAAACAATCCTGTTCTTCTTTCCAAAATTCACAGGATATGTCAGTTCGCTTTCAGAATTTAGCCACACCTTGGTACCGTCAGGTAAAACCACTTCCGACTTCTGCCCTTTACCTACAATAGTAGTGAAAAGAAGACCCTCATCACTGTTTTTGTTGGCTGTATAAAGTTTTATGTTTAAGCCTATAGCTACGAAAAGTATAATTGCTGCGGCATATGATAACGCTCTTCTGAATTGTTTAACAGGAACACCCATAAACTTGTGCTCTCCTTGTTCTGACAAGGAGAGGCGGAGCATCAGATGCCGCAATCTTGAATCAATATTGGCTGGCTCAGGCTTTTGTGCCCGGGAAAGTAGCTCCAGAATTTGTTTTGCTTTATCGGTCAGGGGTTTAATCTGAGGATTCTGTTCTAAAATGAAGTTCCATTTTTCTACGTCATGTGTGTCATTATTTAACGCATAATTGTTAAACGATTCATTATCAATAAAATCCTCTATTTCCCAGTTGTTGTAATAAATCATAGTCAGTCCTCCCTATGGGTGCTGTTATTTGTATTATACACGAATGCCAAATAAAAACATACTCAAAAAACCTGCGTTTTCTAAATATTTTTTTATTAAAATGGGGGTATTTATATGCTGTATGGTACTATCGATAGAAAAACGACATATACCTCTTTCATTTGCCTGATTCCACGATGTACGAAGTTTTGTGCAGTCTGGACATTGATTTCCATAACATTCGCAATTTCGCTATAATCCAGACCAGTAAAGTAACGCAGGTAGATTGCCTCCCTCACCCTGATAGGCAAACTGTTAAGCAAGGCCAGAACTTTTGCTGACTGAGCAGCCGTCTCCTCATTGCTTATGCGAAAGTCCTCCTGCGAAAAGATGATCTCTTCACTAACTATATTCTGATTGACCCTTTCTATTGTTTTTGACTTTCTGCTGTAGTCAATAGTCAGATTCTTGACGCATCTGAGCAAATATGGCTTAAGATTGCTTACCGGCTTTAATTTGTGACGTGTAATCCATAAATTTACAAAAAGTTCCTGAATGATATCGTGAGATAGGTCTTCTACTTTAGTGAGTTTTAATGAATAAGCATACAGATCGTCATAATACTTTACAAAGAGAGTAGAATATGCGTTTTTATCTCCTTCTATGAGCTGTTTCCATAAAAGCAAATCGTCTGTTCTAACATCGAAATAATCACGCATAACTTCTTCGAGAGACAAAAAGAGATTAGTAAATACAAAATTAACAAAATAGCACGATAAAAGAAGACTTCTTATTTTTAAAAATTTGCCGGGCACTTTATTGGTGCATGGGTTCACTGGTGGGGTTTAATAGCGCCGGAATATACAAAAGCTGTAGAAATAAGAGTAATAAACAGTTTCTAATACTTAACGAGTTCTTCGTATTTTTGTATTAACAATTGTGCTAATAATGAGCAGAACGATGAGAAATAATCGTGTGCTAAATCGTGTGAATTTTCCAATTTAAGAAGCTATAAAACGGTGGTTATTAATAGGTATACGATAAAATTCTCTTTTTGGTGGCACCACCTTCAAAGAAGTAGTTACAGAGACGTAGCTGCTTTTTTTGTGTTCTGTAAATGTATAAGTACCGGATCAAATCCAAGTAATCCTTTTAAAAAAGACGTGAATTCTTTTGAATAACACGTTCCGGTTGCTGTCAGATTCCAGCTCTTGTCCTTGAATTACCGGTATTATTCACTGATATGTCATTTTTCATATTCAAGATGCCAATCCATCTCGCCCTGCAACATTTGCTCAAGAACCTTGAGTACAGATCCTTAAGAAAATTGCTTACACCCTCTTTTGTTAGTTCATACCTTTCTGGAATTTAAGGATAAGATGTTCAATTTGGCATGCTTCAATATCTATATCTATCAGATATACGCATGGCAACCCGATTTTGACCGTAACAATCTGACCCGATGGGCTAAGAATTATCCGGTGAATTTGTAGATTCATTGACTGATTGAATATAGAATATCCGAAAAGGCGTAGTTTAGAAACAGCAAAAGCTTAGTAATAAAAAGTCCATAATCAAATTAGTGTTTGGTTTCGGATCTTCTATTTTCCTTTTCTATATTCCACAGGAGTCATTCCTTCATATTTTTTAAAGAAACGTCCGAAGTACGACGGATTGGGAAAATTCAGGCTCTGAGAAATCTGCTGTACCGTTAGCTGTGTGGTTTTCAGCTGTGCCTTGGCATCCATGACAATGGCTTTGCATATCCATTCGTGTACCGTTCTGTTAGTCAATTTTTTAGTGATGGTAGAGAGATACTTGGGAGTCATAAACAGTTTTTCGGCATAAAAATTAACGGATCTGTTCTGATTATAATATTGTCCGATTAGTTTCATCAATTCCCAGAGAATTTCATCTTTGCGCACGAGTGTCTGAGACCTTTCCTTTTGTCTTTCTTTATAAATGGAGCAAACTTCATAAATGAGTGCCAGTATTATGTGACGTACCGTATCTGCCATGTAACAGTATTTATCCTTGTAAATATTTTGCTGGATGAACGAAAAGAAATTGAGTAGAGATTTTTCTTCATCCTGAGAAAGTGAAATGCAAGGAGTACTAAATATAGCTGAGTACATGGGAATAATAGAGTTCAAATCAATTCCTCTTGCCAGTTCGCGGGAGAAGACAATCATCCGCAAATCTCTATCGTCGGTACAATTCATAATGTGCAGGATGGTTCCTGGAGAAATTACTATCATATCGTGTTCTCTTACTGTATATTCAATAAAATTACACATCACATTGAATTCTCCTTTTGTGCAGATGGCAAATCCTGCTCCATCCAGGCGCCCGGGATATTTAAATCTCTCTTTTATTTCGGGATTAATATCCGACAACAAAACAAATTTATCAGGAATCTTGAATGAATTCATTAGCAATCGATTTTAACTTTTGTCGGCAAAGATAATCTTCTTTAGTATATCTTATACTTAGAACAATGACAATGCACGCGAATCCAGCGAAAATGGTCAGTCCGGTTATCTCTTTCAGTGAGGCAAGCACAGCCTGTACTTGTACTCTTCCTTTGATCGAAGTGGCAGCGAGTGTCTGTGCCTCTTCGTAACTTCTGCCCTGCATCATGCTGCCCGCAATCGTTTGCGAGTATGTAGATGAAATTTGTGGATCCAGCATATCCATATTCTGCGAAAGTCTGGTTATATAGTATTGCTGACGCTCGTTCAGTAAATTAGTATAGACTGTGGTTCCTGTTACCGGCGCTATGACCGAACGAAATGCAAGCATCACGAATATCCATGAAGCCAGGAATTTCATCGGTAGTTTTTTCATTCCATAAACAGCACTCATGGCATAGAGCATTATCATACCCGCTGAACGGATAATAGTGGGGAAAATCATATTTTTATATAATCCCATGCTCTGGTACTGAAAGTACATGTAAATAGCAGAAATTATGATTAACAAAAATCCCACGCAAAAGATATACTTAAAATGTATATTTTTTTTAGCCATTATGGAGGCTGTTATTGCTCCGATTACATAGCCTATCATGCTGTAATTGCTTAGCGATGCTTTCTGTACATTGTTTATTTTCATAGAAACATCTGTAAAAACAGTTACCAGCATCGAACTGGAATTTACCAGCATCAACAACATAAATATCGTAACCGCTATCAATACATTCTTTTGCCGAAGCACCTGCAACATTAAATAGGGCCTTTTGCTATTTGTTTCAATTACAATAAAGAGCCCAAGTGAAAGTAAGAAGAGAATAAAAGCAATGCGAATGGAGATATCATTAAACCAATCTAGCGTCTTACCGTAAATAAGCACATAGCATAGTGAGGTCATAAGAATAGCGGCAAGTATTATATCTCCAAACTTATTCAGATTTACAGGAAAATTTTTCACCCGGTTCTCGTATTTCATGGTGACTTCTGTTAAGAAGGTGGCAGCCAGAGTTAATCCCATCATGAAATAATATACATATTGCCATTCATATTCGTAAGCCAGCCATGCAGTCAGCGATGAGCCTATTTGCCCTATGCAGATAAAAAACAAATAGAGAAAAGGCAGAGCTACAGCTTTTAGATAATCCATCTTATTTACCGTTTCAGGGTCATGAGTAGCCATATCAGGCTTTATTAGCGGAAGAACATCAAGCCCTGACGCATAGGTTATCAATGAAAATAGCGTATTAAATATCAGAATGATACGAATAAATCCAGTTAGCAAGCTACACAACATAAGAAACCAAATGGAATCGGTATTTGCACAGAAAAAACTGAGAAAAAACAGAAAGATAAATCCAAGAAGAAACACTATCTTCGTACGACGAATCTCTAAAAATCTTACCATAAACGGCGTAAATACTACCATCCCTATGGCAGTAGCAAAGTTAGAGAACTGGATATGTTCAGATATAATACCCAGTCCACTGGTCATCTCTCCGCTATTGCTGGTATATGTCCCACTCACAAATAAAATGGGGAAGAACATAAATATATGCACCAAAATCCCCAACCATTTTGGGACCCGTTTATAGAAAGGGTAATTATTAGATTTCATCAATGTTTTATTTTAGCCTTCACCCCTACCATCATTCCGGCAACCAATTTGCGGTTATCTTCATCCGATAAGTTCTCAAAATCTATGCGAACAGGAATACGTTGCTGTATCTTTACGAAGTTACCAGTCGAGTTATCGGCAGGAATTAGTGAGTATTTGGAACCTGTGGCGCTTGATATTGCAGCGATTTTGCCCGTAAACTTTTTTTTATTCATTGCATCCACGGTAATTATTACTTTCTGCCCCACAGAGAGATTCTTTATCTGAGTCTCTTTATAATTAGCAGTGACCCATTTCTTGGTATCCGGCAATATATAGGTGATGCTTTGTCCTGAATTAACCAATTGACCTTCTTCTATGGTACGCCGGCCAAGAAAACCGTTGTAAGGAGCAACGATTACCGTGTAAGAGAGGTTTAGTTTAGCCATATCCAAAGCGGCTGTTGCCCGAAGAATGGCAGCTTCCGTATTTCCCTGACGTTTAGTCACTTCATTTACACTTGATTCTGCTGTACGTTTTTGTTGTTTGAGTGCTGCTAAGCGCGATTTTGCCATATCCAGATCCGTTTTAATCTGATCGACCTGAATAGCCGTGGTGGCCTTTCTTTCCAGCAAATTACTGTATCTTGCGTAATCGCGTTCCAGCTTGCTCAGTCTGGCTTCTGCTTCTTCAATAGACGAATCAAAAACGGAAGCATTACTTTTGGTAGTATTCAAACTACTGGCCATTACAGCCGATCCTGCCTGGGCATCTTTCAACGCGGCTTCGGCTTCCATCAACCGGATTTTATATTCTCTGTCATCAATGATCAGCAGCGTATCACCTTTGTGAACAAACTGATGTTCGGTGAAACAAATCTTCTGAATATATCCCGGCACTTTCACGTTTACCGGCGAAATATATTGTTCTATTTGTGCATCGTTAGTGGTCTCGCTTAATTTATAATCCAGGAATAGCCTTCCACCCTGATATATACCATAAGTAAGGATGAGCAATCCAATTGCGCTAAGAAACCACCTGCTTGTACGAAGTGCCCTTAATTTCTTTAACTCTTTTTTGTGACTTTCTGATACCATAACTTTTTTATTTTATTAAATAATCTAATTGTCCTGTTAATTTCAGTAGACTAAGTTCAGTCAGTTTGAGGTTATAGTGGGCGTTCAGATAATTGTTCTGTGCATCGCTCATTCTTATTTCATCCTGCAGCAACTCGGTCATGGATACTACTCCCTCCGTATATTTGTCAGTGGTTACCTTATATACATCTTCTGCCAGCGAATAATTATCTTTTTGCTTGGTATAAGTACGCTTGTTGTTCATCCAGTCATTCACGGTATTCCGGTATGCTGTTTCCAGTTGCTTTTGGGTGTTTTCAATCTGCAGATCAATCTTCCTGGAATCAACATTTGTTTTTTTTAGTTTCAACTCTTTATCAAATCCATCGAAAATTGGTACTTTCAGAGACAATCCCACGTTGAAGGCATTGTACCACTTGTTGGAAGGATGCGAATGAAAATAATTATCAAAATGATCTGTATAATCAGAATAGGAGAGTTGACTTGCAAAAGACAGTGAAGGCAGATATCCGCTGCGGATGGATTTCTTCTGTTGTTCAATCAATTCTTTCTGTGAGTGAAGTAGCTTAAACTCATACAAACCGGTTGATAGTCCCTGAAAGGTAGGAGATATGGTGTTCTCTGTATCTGCTGTTTCCAAATCAAATAACTCTTCAGCAGGGAGGTCCAGTACATACTTCAGTAAATTCATCTGTTGCTGATACATCGCCGAAGCATTATCGAACTGCACCTGTTGGCTTTCCAGATTGATATTCACACGCTTAATATCCACCTCCAGTGCCATTCCGTTATCGAAGAGTGCTTGAGTAATATCCCTGAGATCTTTCAGTCGGGTGATGTTTTTCTGAACAAGCTGAACCTGCTCGGCAGTAATCTGTCCCAAATAGTATAATTTGCTGATTTCAATGATCAAGTCTTCTCTTGCTTTTTCATAAGTAAGCTGATTGATCTCTTTCATCTTTTGCGCAATGGAGATACTAATGTAAATAGTTTGATTATACAAGGGCATGGACAGTTGCATTCCTCCCACCGTGGTATATCGAAGTCCTCTGCTTTCCATATATGGCATGTCTACTCCCAATAAAGCTCCCATACCCGATCCATCAGTTACGGATGTTCCACGATCTATATTATTGGTAAAATTGCCAAATCCACTAATTACGGGAAGTAATTTTGAACGGCTTTCGGATAGTCCGTATTTCCCTTTTTGGATGTCTTGTTGTTTGCCTTTTAATGTGATGTTATTCTCAATTCCTATTTTTATACATTCGTTTAAAGATAGTACTTTCTGCTGTGCTTGAGAAACACATAATAGATTGACAAATAAGATTATACTAGCAATAAGTCTCTTCATAATACAGTTCTTTATGTTTTCGCTGCGAAGGTAAACTTTTGCAAGTAATAAATATTGCCCTTATTTCGTCAATAAATGTCCATATATTCTTATATGATTATCCGCAATTTATGCAGTTAGTAACTTTGATTTAACGATAAGAAATATGATTAAAACTTGATTCGCGTTACTAATGAATTTTATCTTCTTTATTTCCAGTCAAGTAATTTCTTGGTCTGTTTTTGAACAAGTTTTGGAGGAAGTTTATTCAATTGTTCGCCATTCAGAACTTTCAAATATTTCTCCATGTACGATTCCGCCATTTTTTTTGAATTAAATGTTTCTAAAGTATATTCATGGCATCTTGTCCTGGAAAATCGTTCAACATTTTCGACCTCTTTTGATAATTCTTCCGCACTGTTTGATAAAAAGCCAACCTCCGGATTGACTATTTCAGGAAGTGAACCATATGGCGTCCCAAAGACAGGACAACCAAAATATAAACTTTCAATTAAAGCTAATCCAAAAGGTTCGTGCCATCTTACAGGAAATATTAAGCCTTTGGAACCTTCTAAAAGCGAATTCTTTTTTGTGCCTCCTACCATCCCATAAAACTGAATTCTGGGACTAATGGTAAAACGGAATCCCATATTAAGGCTCAGCCGGTAACCCCCTAATACTTTTAATCTCTCATTCGGCGTGGCATTTATTATGTCAATAGCTCCTTTGAAATTCTTAACTTTCCATGCCGCTTTTCCCAGGAAATGGAAATAGTTCCTTGTATTTATGAGATTTGGCTTTCCATAATCATCCCAGTCTAAACCATTATACACAAAGGAGTTTGAACCAAATCTATTTGCGTGATTTTGAGAAACAAAAATGGAATTATTATCAAACTCGTTAAAATCGTTGCAATTACCATGAATGGTAATTACATAGGGCTTTCTAACCGGCTCTGCAGGTTTAAAATTTAAGTGAACTATATCTGTTGACGGTGGAATTTGTTCTGACAATGATTTTTCGTGATTGATAAATATTATAGACGCAAAATCGCAATATGACCCTCTTTCGACAAGAAATGTTACTTTGTGGCCCATTTTTGTGAACTCTTTACCCAAGTACCAAATAACTCTTTGTGTCCCACCATACTTAACTGCCGGAATTATTCCATTGGCTGCTATTAAAATATTCATAATCTCATATTCAATCTTTTCACTGCGTTGTACAAAGATAAGAGCCAATCATTCAGAACTGTAATATTACCTCGTACAGAATATGTAAAGGGGATTGTAGCGCATAGCAGAATCGAACTGCTATTTCCGGAATGAGAATCCGGCTTCCTAACCGTTAGAAGAATGCGCCATAGAGTGCTTTTATCGGGAAAGCGGGTGTAAAGTTATTTTTTTTCTTTTAAAAATAAAATAGCTCTGGTTATTCTTTCGACGGTCTCCTCTTTGCCAATTATATCGCAGACATCTGCTACGCCTGGTCCGTTGGATATCCCCAAAAGAGTAAGCCTGAGAGCATTCATCACTTTTCCCATTCCATAGCCCTTTTCGTTGATAAAGGCAACAATTGCTTCTTCAATTTCATTAGCTTCAAAAGATTCAATGTTTTCAAGAACAGAAATTACCTCTTTCATGATTGCAGGGGTATCCTCTTTCCAGTGCTTCTTTACCGATGCCTCATCATAAAAAGAGGGTTTTTCGAAAAAGTATGACCCTTTATCCCAAATCTCGTGAACAAAATTTACACGCTCCTTCATGATACTTACAACCTTTTCCACCTTTGCAGGTTCTGCTACAACACCCTTTTCGCCAATAGTTTGCATAAAGAGTTCCGCAAGTTCCGTATTGTTTTTCTGTACAAGGTACTGATGGTTGAACCACTTTGCCTTCTCGGGGTCGAACCTTGCTCCGGATTTATTCACCCTCTCAAAAGAGAATTGCTGAATCAACTCATCCATGCTGAAAATCTCCTGCTCTGTACCTGGATTCCACCCCAGCAATGAAAGCAGGTTGACAAATGCTTCAGGAAAGTATCCGTCTTCGCGGTAACCACGGGAAGTTTCACCTTCGGGCGATTTCCAGAATAGAGGAAATACAGGGAAACCCATCTTGTCGCCATCGCGTTTGCTTAACTTTCCATTGCCCGCAGGTTTTAACAGCAAAGGGAGATGTGCAAACTCAGGCATGCTTTCGGTCCAGCCAAACGCTTTGTAGAGCAAAACGTGCAGGGGAAGGGAAGGCAGCCATTCCTCACCCCGGATTACGTGCGATATCTCCATCAGGTAGTCATCTGTAACGTTTGCCAGATGGTAAGTTGGAAGCATATCTGAACTTTTGAAGAGGACTTTATCGTCAAGGGTAGAGGTATTGACAACCACATCTCCACGGATCAGGTCGTGCATCTTTACATCCTCATTTTCTGGCATCTTGAAACGAATTACCCAATGTTCACCATTGGAAATGCGTTTTTGAACCTCCTCCTGCGGTAAAGCCAGTGAGGTTTGCATTTGATTACGAATCTGATAGTTGTATGTAAATACCTTTCTCTCACACTCATCTTTTTTTCTCAACTCATCCAAAGATTCAGAAGAGTCAAATGCATAGTAGGCATTGCCAGATGCAACAAGCTGATCGGCATACTGTCTGTAAATTGCACGACGTTCGCTTTGGCGATATGGAGCACATTTCCCCCCCTCAACAACTCCCTCATCAATCTTAATCCCGCACCAGCGCAACGATTCATTGATATACTCTTCGGCACCCGGAACAAAACGCTGCGAGTCGGTATCTTCAATTCTTAGCAGAAAGTCACCCCCATGCTGTTTAGCAAAAAAATAGTTGAAAAGTGCAGTGCGAACACCTCCTATATGTAAAGGCCCTGTGGGGCTTGGGGCAAAACGGACACGTACTCTGCGATTAATCATTATATTTTTATTTAATTTTAGTTTACAAAGGTAGAAAAATTAGTTTTCAAGTTTTGTTTTTGTTTCTCGTTTACTTTTCCAAAGTGTGGTTAGTCCGATTCTTCAAGAAAAAATATTTCGTTGACTGTTTTGCCAAAATATTGAGACAACTTTAGTGCAAGAAGTGTAGATGGAACATATTTATTCAGTTCGACTGCGTTTATTGCCTGCCGGGTTACACCAACTATTTTGGATAGCTCTTCCTGAGTTATGTTTTTAATTGCTCTTTCGACTTTAAGATTATTTTTCATTTCTGGACGATTTTTTTGATTGATATAGCATGTAATAAAACCGGAGGTTAAATATTGCTAAAAATGCGAGTAGACAATACAACTGTATTTCAAGAAAAAATAATCCATAAATAAATAGTACTGAAAACAGAAATATTGCAAAATTTACATACATCGCCCAAAGTAACGATTCTAAGCGAAGGTTCACAGTGTATTCGTCTTCCGATTTGAGTCTGGAGAATCCGATAAATACACATCCTAAGACAAACAGAGTGACAATCAGCTCATAATGGATATCGTCATACATAAAGCCCATAAGATGATTTTGAGCATCGGAAATAGCAGGAAAAACACCAGAATTATAGATGTAAAACACAGGAAATTTTGTTAACAGTTTTATATCTCCAAAAATGCCAGTGAATAGCATTAATAAAATAGACAAGCCAAGCAGAATAAATCCGACTTTAATAAATTTGTTCGGAAGCAGAAATTTTGTTTTCATAAAATTTAATTTTAATATTATGATGCGAATGTAATGTATGAATTGCATAAAAGCAAATATAAGTTACAAAAAGATGAGAATAAGTTACATTTTGTACAGTTCTGGGTGCATGAACTATTTGCCTAAAGCATTGTTATAGGAATAATTAATTCTATTAACAATGAAAAAGATAAGTATAATATTTGCTGCTCTTTTCTCGTTTATCTTCGGGAAATCTGCCAGCGCTCAGGAGCAACCTGTTACCCCTCCGGTGAACTTTTACGGACTATCATTCAAGACAATCACAGGGGATACATTCAATTTCGACCAACTCAAGGGGAAAAAGGTATTGATAGTAAACACTGCCTCAAAATGTGGTTTCACACCTCAGTTCAAAGATTTGGAAGAGCTTAACCAACAATACGGCAAGGACCTGGTTATTCTCGGATTCCCGTCAAACGACTTTCTGGAACAGGATCCCGGTAGCAATGCCGAGATCAAGGAATTTTGTGAACTCAACTACGGTGTTACATTCCAGATGATGGAGAAATCTTCTGTAAAGGGGAAAGAGATCAATCCTGTTTACCAATGGCTCTCGGATAAAAACAAGAACGGCTGGAACGAAAAGGTTCCGGCTTGGAACTTTGCAAAATATCTGATAGACGAAAAGGGAAGGCTAATCGGATTTTGGCCATCAAAGGTTAAACCTATGGACCAGGAGATTGTCGGCAAACTTTAATATCATTCATGGAACTGTATGAAATGAGGGAGAACTATGCCCCTGAATCACTGACAAAGGAAAGTATTCACGAGAACCCATTTGCACAGTTTGGAATTTGGTTTCACGAAGCGATTGCAAAAGAGGTAGAGCCGAATGCAATGGTACTCTCAACCGTTGGTGCAGATATGTCACCATCGTCCAGAGTTGTGCTTCTAAAAAAATTCTCCCCGGACGGATTTGTTTTCTTTACCAACTACCAGAGCAAAAAAGGAGTTCAATTATCTGAGAACCCAAGGACAGCGCTTCTTTTCTTTTGGCCGATCTCTATAAGGCAGGTGCGCATTGAAGGGTTAGTGGAGAAGTTGCCGTCCGTCGAATCAGATGAGTATTTTAACTCGCGTCCGTTGGAAAGCCGGGCAACAGCACTATTGTCAAGACAGAGCTTCCCGTTGGAAAGTAGAAAGAAATTCGAAGCCGATATTGTCCGCCTATGTGAGAGAGGGTCAGAAATCAAAAGACCTGAACATTGGGGCGGATATTTTCTATGGCCACACCTGTTTGAATTCTGGCAAGGCAGGGCAAACAGGGCACATGACCGTTTCCAGTACAGCTTAAGCGAAAAGGGGTGGGAGATAAGATGTTTGTACCCGTGACTTTGTAATGGTTTTTGATAACATGTAGATAGTTATTAAAGTTACAAATAATAATTATTAAATATTTACTTTTACCGTAAATTTTAAAGATATGGATTTGAATTATATTGGGTTAATTATTGGGGTAGCAACATTTATTATAATTGGAATTTTCCATCCGATTGTCATCAAGACCGAATACTATTGGGGTGTTAAATAAATTTTTATCAGTTTACCATGTTCCCTATATAGTCTCTGCTGAATGTAAATACAACCATTTTAACCAATCGCTGGCGACTTTGTCCCAATTAAATATTTCATAATTTGGCTTGTTATCTGCCGATAAAGGGAAATAATTATGTTCTGTTCCAATGTAAGGATTAAACTGAAAATTCTTTTTTTTCTTTCTAATTACGTCAACTCTCAAAAAGTCGTTGTATGGCGCACTCCAATCTTTAGTCCCGTAACAAATAAGAACCGGGATTTTTAGCTTTTCCAAATATTCGATAGGTGGTTGCGAAAATTGATATGTCGCCTTATGTGTGTCGCCTTGTGAAGCGTCCATACTGGTTTTATTTGCTACAACACTCTGCCAATATTTTATTTCGTCTTCTGCATATCGTGTACTATCAGTGTCAGTTTCGTTCGCTCTGCTTTGTTGAATAATAGACATAATTCTTCCCATTGGATTGCCTCCCGAATAAATTAAATGAGTTACCATTGGCGAAGTACTTGCCATTTTTGCTGCCACAGTACTCCCTTCGGAATGTCCCGCTACCACAAGTTGTTTGTTTGATACCCACTTTTGTTTTTGCAAAAACTTAATTATTTGAATGTTTCTGTCAACGTAATACTCTAAGAGATTTCTTTCAGAGTATTTTTCCGGAAAAACTCCTGTGATGCTGTCGATACAATTGAAGTTATTGCCAAGTGTCTTTACATCACTAATCAATGGAATATATGGTTTGCCAACAATTACCAAATGATAGTTTTTTGCCAGACTGTCGGAGTTGAATGGAAATACACCATAAACAATTTGCCCATCATATTTTATTAGCGGTTTTGGCAAACTTCCCTGACAAAAAAAGAATAATGGTTTTTTTTTGTTTTCTTCTCCTTTTTTGGATTTTATTAAAATGTCTACCTTATCAGACTTATAGTTAAATTGTAAATGATGAAACCCAAAGTCTTTTGCTGACTTAGTTTGCCCCAAAATGGACACGGTTAAAGAAAGAATTATTAAAGTTGTTAAAGTATACTTCATTGTTTTCGCTTTGTTTTTGTAATATAATGCAGAACTAATTTATTTAACCACCTGTTGTGATATTCAATATATTAAAGGGGCTGTACCTATGTTTGAACCAAATAAAGCTAAATATTTCTATTCTTTATCCCAAATGGTTTAGCCTGTAGCGCACAAATAAAATGAGATGTAAATGAGTAAAGCGAATGCAAAGTGGAAAAGGGTCACACAATGTGCGTCCCCGTGTGATTGTCGTTGAGAAACTTGTTGCTGACGTTTTCCTGGTAACTTTTGGAAACGGGGATGTCCGGGGTGTTCGGCTCATCAATCTCGAGCATCAGCCCCTCCTTAGTTCGCCTGATAACCTTAACCCTGTTGAAATTAACCAGAAACGACCTGTGACAACGTCCGATAGAAGTTTTCAGCAACAACTCCTCAAGATTTTTAAGACTGTTCCTCAACAGATAAGTCTTAGTCTTACCGTTGGTTGTATAGTGGATCACGACATAGTTGTCTGCAGATTCTATATAGAGGAGATCTTCCAGCAATATGGATAACTGTAGTGCTCCCTTTTCGTCTTTGAATGTAATACTCTTTAACGGATTCAACTTCTGTTCGTCCCCACTTTCAATTTGTTGTAACCTTTTTTTACTCTCCTGCCAGCCGAAGTAGAGCCACAGGGCGGCATATGGCAGGAGGAGCACAAGTGCGGTATTTATTGTGGAATTTTTGAAAATATCCATTACATCGACATCCATCCCTTTTTTGATCTTGAGCGATACGGAGTAGATAGTATAGAAAAGCGACATGGACAGAATCTCGCAGAGTACCCATATTATATACTGAGTATATGAAATCTCATGTTTGTGGCTGTAGAAATACATTATGATACGGCTGACGATAACTATCACAACCCCAGTAAGGATAATAAGACTGGAGTATACGAAGAACATAAATTCGGATACCGGGTACCAACTGGAAGAGTAGAAAGGCTTGTAGATATTTATAAAGACAAGGGCGAAAACCGCTGTCAGTACTACCAATTTTACAATATTGGACTTCTCGTTTACGTATTTTGGTATGTTCATCTTCGCAACGCAAATATAACAAAATTTATTTACCCCATATATTAAGTTTTTACCCCATATTTTAGGTTTTCGCCATAAAGCAACCTGCGATAAACCATTTATTTCACAACTACACTGCTCTTTCTTTTATTTGTAAAAAAAGGGAATATGAAGCTGCATAAATTTACATTTGAAGAGGTTCTGGGGAGGGGAGAAATAATAAGTGATATGAAAAAATTGATTACTCCCTCTTTCTTTAAAAAGAGTGACGACAATATTGCCGAAAACCTCTCTTTTGAATACCCCATCGTAGAACCGGAAAATTCACGGATATTGATACAAGGTAAACACACTTCGGTTATTTTGCTTTTTCACGGTCTTAACGAACGGAGCTGGGACAAATATTACTCATGGGCGGAGTTCATTGCCAACAACACAGGAAAGCCAGTCCTTCTGTTCCCGATAGCATTTCACATAAACCGGTCGCCTAAGGAGTGGAGCAACCCCAGGGCAATGCAACCTTATGTGGTAAATGAATTGGCGCATGCACCGAAACCGTTTCATCTCACTTTTCTCAATTTTGCACTGAGCGTTAGAATCAAGGCAGATCCATACCGGTTTTACCTTGCCGGAAGGGAGACTGTTAATAATGTTTGCCAGCTGATTGGGCAGATAAAAAAGGGTGACCATCCTTTTATAGACAAAACTGCATCCATTGATATCTTTGCATATTCGATAGGGGCTCTTCTATCTCAGGTAATGCTCTTTGCCAACCCGAATAACTATTTCACAAACAGCAGGCTTTTTATGTTTTGCGGAGGTTCTCTCTTCAACCAGATGAACGGAGACTCAAAGATGATTATGGACAGGGATTCGTTTGGAACACTGCTCGATTATTACAAAAACCGCTTTATCTTCTATAAACACGAGAGCAGGTTAAAGGGAGATCTTCTGGAACTTGCCTTTGTGAGTCATATAGACTATTCGCTCAACAGGGAGTATAGGGAGAGCTTCTACGAGGAGTATAGCCCCAGGATCAGGGCCATTTCGCTTAAGAAAGACAAAGTGATCCCTACAAACGGAATCAAGTCCGCTCTTGGCATAGAACATTACAATTGCCTTGAGGAGCTTGATTTTCCATTCGAATACAGCCACGAAATACCGTTCCCCGCAGATGGACCAAAGGTAGAGCCAAAGGAGAGAATATACTGGTTTGAGAAGGTCTTCTCCAAAGCTTCGGATTTTTTAAGCTAGACCCTTAAGCAGAGAAAGCGGATCCATATTATCTTTCTCGATATCCTTAAAATAATTTACAGTACCCACTTTGAGTTCTACAGTTGAGGCATCGTCACAAACGATAATCCCTTTTTTGTGAAGCTGAAGTATGCTTACCGTATACATATGGTTAACACTGCCCTCAACAGCTTCATACAGTGCCCTCGCTTTATGATGACCGTTCGCGAGTATCATTACCTCTTCTGCATCCATTATGGTTCCCACGCCAACTGTCAGAGCGGTTTTTGGTACCTTCCGGATATCGTTGTCAAAGAATCTTGAGTTTGCAATAATTGTATCTGTTGTAAGACTCTTGATCCTGGTCCTTGAGGAGAGTGATGAGCCGGGTTCGTTAAAGGCAATATGCCCGTCCGGTCCGATACCTCCCATAAAGAGGTTGACGCCTCCGTATGATGCCATCTTCTTTTCGTAGTTTTCACATTCCAACTGCAGGTCAGGTGCGTTTCCGTCCAGAATGTTAGCATTTTCCCTTCTGATGTCTATGTATTGGAAAAAGGTGTTCCACATGAATGAAAAGTAAGATTGAGGATGTTCCTTTGGAATACCTATATACTCGTCCATATTGAATGTCACTATATTTTTGAACGAAACCAGACCCTCTTTGTAGAGCCTGACAAGCTCCTTATATGTTCCCTTAGGAGTAGATCCTGTTGGCAGACCAAGTACGAATGGCCTGGATTCGGTAGGCGCAAATTCTTTAATCCGTTTTACTATATAGGCAGCAGCCCATTGAGAAATCTCTTCGTAAGAATTTTGAATAATTAGTCGCATATATCTTATATTTATTTTTCAGTCTAAAACTTATCTCCAAGCAGCTCTCTGGCATTCGCCACTGCTGCAGAAGTAAGTTCTGAACCACTTAACATTCTGGCCAACTCCCGAACCCTATCTTGCGCAGATATCTCTCTGATATTTGTCCTTGTCACCCCATTTCTGTCTAAATCCTTATAAACCAACAAGTGTGTTTTACCCTTGCTTGCAATCTGAGGAAGGTGAGTGATTGCAAATATCTGCATTTTCTTTGAAAGAGTATCAATAAGATTGCCCATTTTATCTGCAATACTTCCCGACACCCCACTGTCTATCTCGTCAAAAATCATTGATGGCATACCTTTTCCTTTGGCCATCAGAACTTTAAGACAAAGCATTATTCTTGATAATTCTCCACCGGATGCCACCTTGGAAAGCTCTCTTGTAGCAATATTTTTATTTGCAGAGAAAAAAAAGGTAACTGAATCTTTTCCAAAATTGTTGTAAGACTCGCTCTCTTTTACCTTCACCTCAAATATTGCATGGGGCATCTCCAGCTCTCTCACCACAGAGATCATCTCATTTATAAATTTTCCGGAAATCTCCACCCTTCTTGAGTGCAACCTTCCGGCTAGTTCATCCCTTTGTATTTTGAAACCGGAGATCTCCCTCTCCACCTTTTCGAGCTCCTCCTGATAGCTGTTTGTAAGCAAAAGCCTCTCATTCAATTGATTTTTTATCGCTATCAAGGATTCTACACTTTCGGTATGATGCTTTTTAAGAAGAGAGTATATGGCAGAGATTCTATCTTCAAGAATTTTTACCCTTTCCGGTTGAACAGTAATGGAATCGGCCCGGATAATCAGATCCTGTTCAATATCCTTTAGCTCTATCCTACAGCTCTCTATTCGTTCTGCTATGGGTTCGATCGCTTTAAAGTTATGGGATATTCTTCCGGAAATATTGACCGCCTCTTTCAGATTCTGAACAACTGAGGTTCCGGTAGGAGAGAGCAGCTCCACAATATTGTAAATTGACCCTCGTATCGCCTCGGCATTACTCAGCAAGCGATACTCTTCCTCAATCTCTTCCAGTTCTCCCACGATTAGCTTCGCCTCTTCCAGCTGGTTCAGCTGAAAGCTGTTGTACTCTGCCTCAGCCTCCTCTTTGATTATCTTAGCCTTGAGTTCGTTCCTGAGCACAATATGCTGGCTGAGTTCGCCAAAACACTCCTGATATTGGGCAATAAGAGCACCATTGTTTGCAAATGAGTCAAGTACGGATAGCTGGAAATTAGAGTCGGAAAGCAACAAATGCTGATGCTGTGCATGTATATCTATGATTTTTTCTGAAAGATCCTTTAAAAACTGAAGGTTCACAGGTTCGTCATTTGCAAATGAACGGGACTTTCCAGTGGGTGAAATCACTCTTCTCAGAGTTAACAAAGTTGCAAACTCCAGGGAATTTTCATCAAATATCCTCCTGGAATCCGGATCTTCTGCTATTTCGAATACTGCTTCTACAACACAGTTTTTGTTTTTATCTTTAAGAATGGAGAGATCTGCCTTTGACCCTAACAGAAGTGATATTGCCCCCATTAATATCGATTTCCCTGCTCCTGTTTCGCCTGTGATAATAACCAGACCCTCCGGAAAACCAATCTCCAGATTCTCGATGAGAGCATAGTTGGATACTGTTAATGATTTGAGCATAAAAGCAGTTTTTCAACGAAATCGACAATATCTGTTGCCACTCCTGCCTTGTCCTTAAGAGGATAATCCGATGGCTCTCCTACTTTGGGAATAATTGTAACTTTGTTTGTATCTACACTAAATCCGGCTCCCTTGTCTTTCAACGAGTTCAGTACAATGGCATCCAGATTCTTCTTCTCCAGTTTTTTACGGGCATTGGAGAGTTCGTTATCGGTTTCAAGGGCAAAACCAACCAGTATGGTTCCCTCTTTTTTTACTTTACCAAGTTCGGCAGCTATATCTTTGGTCGGAGTCAGCTCCAGAGTATAGTTCTCTTTATCTCGTTTAATCTTTCTGCTCTCCTGCTTTACAGGGGCGAAATCGGCCACAGCAGCACAAAGAATCACTGCATCCACACCCTTCTTGTATGAAGAAAGGGTTTGGTCGTACATCTCTTTTGCAGAGATTACATCTATGCGTGAAATATCCTTGCCGTAAGTATTCAGGTTTGTAGGGCCACTCACCAGTATAACTCCGGCGCCTCTGCCAGCACACTCTTCTGCCAGGGCATAACCCATTTTACCGGTCGAGTGATTTGAGATGTACCTCACCGGATCTATCGATTCGCGGGTAGGACCGGCGGTGATAAGTATCTTTTTACCTGAGAGGGTGCTCTCTTTTTGGAAGAGAAAATCTACAAACTTAACAATCTCCTCAGGTTCCTCCATTCTCCCTTTACCATCCAGACCGCTTGCAAGCTCTCCGGATGCTGGTTCAATAATTCTGACGCCTCTTTGCGACAATATTTTGAGATTCTCCTGTGTGGCAGGATGCAGGAACATATCCACATCCATGGCCGGTGCCGCAACAACCGGGCAGCGGGAGGAGAGGTATGTGGTAAGAAGCAAGTTGTCGGCAACACCATTTGCCATTTTTGCAATGGTATTTGCAGAAGCCGGAGCAATGATATAGAGATCGGCCCATAACCCCAACGAAATGTGGCTGTTCCAGTCACCATTCTCGGGATTATAGAATTCGACTGAAATAGGGTTTTTGGAAAGGGTAGCCATAGTAAGGGGTGTGATGAATTGTTTTGCCATTTCAGTCATTATAACCTTTACCTCTGCTCCCTGTTTGACTAAAGATCGCACAAGAAGAGCAGATTTATAAGCAGCAATGCTACCGGTTACACCCAACAATATGTGCTTGCCTTTAAGCATCTATTCCTCTATTTTCCTGTAATAGATTTGATTCTCTTCAAATTCACTGATAGCCATTAGTGTTGGTTTAGGTAACTTCTCATAATAGCGGGAGATCTCAATCTGCTCCCTATTCTCGAATGTCTCCTCCAAAGTATCTGCAAAATTCGAAAACTCCTCGAGTTTCTGGCTGAGTTCTTGCTTAACTTCCGCAGCAATTTGATTAGCTCTTTTGGCAATAATCATTGTCGATTGGTAGATATTGCCGGTTGGTGCAGACAGTTTAGATAGATCCCTGGTGATAGTGTTGTTGGGAACCTGTTTTTTAATTTCCATATCTATTTTTTATTTGTATATGCTTGTGCATTTGTGAACATCAGATCCACCTCTTTTTTGTACTTGGATTCAGGATATTCACTTATAAAATTATAATATTCGTCGGTCAGGGAGAGAAACCTTTCGTGCTGTTTAGAAGAAACACTGTTGGTTGCATAATGGTAATTTGCTGCAACAATGTAGTACATTATATCCTCTCTGTATTGATTGTCTGCATTCTCTTTCAAAACATTTTTAAGAGCATATGATGCAGACTTGTAATCCTCCATAGTGTAATAAAGCTTTGCGGCCTCGAAACTTTTTTTGTCTAACCTCTCCTGAAGATCGACCAGCATATCGCGGCAACGTTTCAGATTTGTAGAGTTGGGATGTTCGTAGACATATTCATTTATTGCAGACATTGCCTTATAGGTGGGCATCTGGTCCAGTTCGTAACGATAGGTCGATTTGTAGAGACACTCGAGCCGCAGAAATTTGGCCTCTTCGGTAAAGGGACTTCTTGGAAATACCTTGGCGAACTGGTCGAAGTTTGCCTCCGCTGTTGTTATATCTCCGTATTTAAAGTTGCTTAATCCCAGATAGAATTGTACGGTATCATCCTTATCTGTACCATTCACAGGTAAAAGGAGCTGATCGAAAAGAGTAGCGGCCTTCATATATTTTTTTGCATCAAAATAGTTCATTGCCCCTTTATACTTCGAATCTACATCAGCAGTTTTTAAGAGTGCATCATACTGCGACTTGCAGGAGAGAATCAGCACTCCTGTCAAAACGATAACAATTGTTTTACCTGGTTTCATTGGCTTATTATTTATTTTCCTGTAAAAATCTCTCTGCATCAAGAGCAGCCATACAACCCGAACCTGCAGCTGTTATTGCCTGGCGGTAATAAGGGTCCTGTACATCGCCAGCTGCAAATACTCCGGGAACATTTGTCTTGCTGCTCTTACCCTCGGTGATTATGTAGCCCTCTTCATTTGTGTCTACCCATTTGCTGAAAAGTTCAGAGTTGGGATGGTGTCCGATTGCTAAGAAAAAACCGTGGATATCAATTTTTTTCTCTGTACCATTCTTATGAACAAGAATCGCACCATTAACTCCACCCATCGGTGTTCCGGTAATCTCTTTTGTATTATGTTGCCATAAAATTTCGATATTAGGAGTATTTTTTATCCTCTCCTGCATTATTTTAGAGGCTCTTAGCACATCTCTTCTCACAATCATATAAACTTTGTTGCACAGAGCGGCAAGATAACTTGCCTCTTCGCATGCTGTGTCTCCGCCACCTACTACAGCAACATCTTTACCTTTGTAGAAAAACCCGTCGCAAATGGCACAGGCAGATACTCCTTGTCCCTTGTATCTCTCTTCCGACTCAAGCCCTAAATACTTGGCAGTTGCACCTGTAGATATTATCAAAGTATCTGCGAGAATCTCCTTCTCCTGGTCAATTGTAATTTTAAATGGTCTTTGGGAAAGATCTGCATTTGTAACCAAGCCTGATTTTATGTCGGCACCAAATCGCAATGCCTGCTGCTTAAATTTGTCCATCATCTCCTGACCGCTGATACCTGCCGGATACCCTGGAAAATTATCTATTTCTGTGGTTGTGGTAAGTTGGCCACCCGGTTGTATACCTTCATATAAAACAGGCTGAAGATTTGCTCTTGAAGCATAAATGGCCGCAGTAAAACCGGAAGGGCCGCTGCCGATAATAAGACATCTGACTTTTTCAATTACCATATACTTTTTTTATTTTATCAACTTACAAAGTTATAATTTTTTTCTGATTGCCATCTCGAGTCTTAACTCCCATACCAGCAGAAATGACATAAACCATCTGGAAAAGAGGAGCCAGACAGTCATGGCCCCGATAGAGGATAGCAGTATAACATCCTCCAGATTGCTATGCGAAATTGCTATATGATGGTTTAACAGGTCAATATCCTCTTTACCCACTTTACCGTTTTCATACTCGTCAATCATAACTGCTGCCCCGTAAGCAAGACCAAGGATGTTTGCAACAATCCACAGGAAAGAGGTCTTGGCGGGAAGCCCGAAAAGTACAAGAATGGGTCTCAGGAATTTGGATATCCACCGTATTACGCCAAATTCGGAAAGTAGTCTTTGAATTACGGAGAGGGAGAATATAAGAACGACCATTTTTATTACAACGGTTATTGTTGAGTCGAACCACTCCCGCACCATATCCATAAAAGGTACATTCGCCGGATTTGATTGAGAAGAGAAAGATGCTACCTCCCCCGGCATTACCAGATTAAGTGCAAACCCCAGGATAAAGGCAGATAATGTTCTGATAATTATCATTCTTACTGCAGAGGAACCGGTTTTTTTCTGTACGGCGGTCTCGGTTATCATATTATGTGAACAAAGGACCATTACCGAAAGTATGGTAATGGCCCTTATATCCAAGTGCAAAGTAACCATAACTGCGATTGCAGAATAGACGTTTACAAAGTAACCTGTAACATAGGCAAGTGCGGCCTCTCCGGGCAACCCCACTATATTGAACACAGGACCGATCAACTTTGAAAACCAAGGTAAAATATTGAAATATCTCAAAAAAAGTATTCCAATCGAAATCAATACCGTCACCTTTACTAACCAAAGACATGTCTTTAATGTGTTTGGCAGGATCTCTTTTACCGAGTCAACCGCTCTCCGTTTTGCAGATTTATCCATATTAGAAATAATCTGCAAATGTAGACAAATTCAGCTCTTAGTAATTATTTTTCTTTGGTTCAAAGTAGGCTTTAGGATGGTTGCAGGCAGGACAGTTCTCCGGAGCTTTTTTGCCTTTGTGAACATATCCGCAATTGCGGCATTGCCACTCTATCTCCTCGTCACGCTCAAAAACTTTCTCTTCTTCTACTCTTGCCAAAAGAGTTCGGTATCTCTTTTCGTGCTCTACCTCTACTTTTGAAACCATTTTGAATGCTGTGGCTACTTGTGGAAAACCCTCATCCTGTGCAACTTGAGCAAAATTAGGATAGAGTTCGGACCACTCATCGTACTCACCTGCAGCTGCAGCTGCGAGATTCTCCGCAGTTGTACCGATTTTACCGGCAGGATAACTTGCTGTAATTTCTACCATACCACCCTCAAGAAATTTGAAAAATCTTTTAGCGTGCTCCTTCTCCTGTTCTGCTGTCTCGGCAAAAACATCGGCAATCTTTTCGAACCCATCTTTTTTTGCAACACTTGCAAAGAATACATATCTGCTTCTTGCTTGTGATTCTCCGGCAAAGGCCTTTAAAAGATTCTGTTCAGTTTTAGTCCCTTTAATACTTTTTTCCATAAAATTTTCTTTAAAAGTTAGTAATCATACATTACAAATGTAACAAAAATAATTGTTCGATTTAGTACATTTGCAGAAGTCTCATTAAAAAATCTACAGATGAAAAACAGAAAATTGGAGCTGTTCCGGACTTATATGTCGGATAGATCATTATCGGCATTTATAGTGCCATCCAGCGACCCCCACTTTGGGGAGTACATACAGGAGCATTACAAGTGCATGGAATGGCTCTCAGGGTTTAACGGCTCTGCCGGTACTTTGGTGGTGACGCTCAAGAATGCGGCACTTTGGACAGATTCGAGGTATTTTGTTCAGGCAGAGAACCAGTTGCAAGGGTCGGGCATTGAACTTAAAAAATTGAAGATTCCAGGAACTGAATCTATTGACAAATGGTTGACAGATAAGTTGGAGAAAGGTTCAAAGGTGGGAGTGGATGCAAACCTCTTCTCTCTGGCAGAGTTCAACTCTTTAAAAGAGCAGTTGTTTCCTCTGGAACTTGTTATGTGCGGCGATCCCTTTGAAATTGTTTGGAAAGAGAGGCCTTCTCTCTATTCGAAAGAGATAACCTATCTCGATGAAGAGTATTCCGGAGAATCAATCGCTTCCAAACATAAGAGAGTTTTAAATGCGATTGATTACAAGGGTGATTTTATTTATCTGGTATCTGTTTGCGATGACATTGCTTGGTTATGCAATATACGCGGGAGCGACATTGAGTTTAATCCTCTTGCTCTTTCCTATGTTGCGATAACCAAACAATCGATAACGCTGTTTGCGAAAAAATCCGCAATTTCTGCTCAAATTCTGGAGAAGTTGAAATCTGGCGGAGTTAGAGTAGAGGATTACAATGGCTTTACAGATTTTATCTCTATTTATTCTAAAGAGAGTGTCCGCATTGCGTCGAGAGAGAAAATTTCCGTCAAAAATGCGGCAGCTGCTCAGAAAAATGGCGCAACATTTATTGCCGACAGGCAGAGGGGAGGGGTGATAGCCAACCTGAAATCAATTAAGAACAGTACTGAGATAGAGGGTTTTAAAAGAGCGATGCTTTTGGATTCCATTGCCTGGATAAAGATGTGGATCTTTCTGGATGGAAACCTGATAAATGGTAAATCAACCCTTACTGAATGGGATGTAGCAGCTAAGTTGATCTCTTTCCGCTCGGAATGCAAAGATTACATAGGGGAGAGTTTCGGTCCGATTTCGGCCTTTGGAAAAAACGGAGCCTTACCTCATTACGAACCATCTGAGAGAGCTTCGGACATTATCGGCAGAGAGGGTTTTCTGCTGGTAGACACCGGTGGTCAGTACACCTTTGGAACTACAGATACTACAAGAACATTTGCGCTGGGGAACCTCACTCAGGAACAAAAAAGAGATTATACCCTTGTATTAAAGGGAATGATCAATTTAAGTATGGCAAAATTTCCTAAAGGAACCCGGGGTGCGTCTTTGGATGTCCTGGCAAGAGGCCCGATTTGTTCTGCCGCAAAAATATACCTGCACGGAACTGGCCATGGAATAGGACATCGTCTCTGTGTGCACGAAGGGCCTCAAAGCATAAGGATGGAGGAAAATCCCGTTACATTGGAGCCGGGTATGGTCATCTCCAACGAACCCGCCGTCTATGAAAACGGCAGCTATGGAATCAGAATTGAAAATACTATTCTTTGCAAGGAGTGGACAGAGAGTCAATACGGAACCTTCTACCAGTTTGAAACTTTAACTCTTATACCGATAGACACAAAGCCGGTAGATAAGGAAATATTAGGCAAAGAAGCAATAGAATGGTTAAATGAATATCATTCGACTGTTTACGAAAAACTCGCTCCCTATTTGAGTGAACCGGAGAAAAAATGGTTAGCGGTTAAGACGGCTGATATCTATTGAGTAGTCGGGATTGTAAATTACCTGTCTGGTAGTGTTGTTAATAAACCCATTGTTTTCTCCCTTTTTCACAAATCGAAGGTCGGTCTGGAGCAGCTCCCTTGAATAACGTTCTATTCTTTCTGAGAAATCCGGACCAAAATGGTATAGGGCACCCAAGAAGTAATAGGCTACATCATATGCCTGGAAAGAGTAAGGTGTTGGTTCCGACCCGTAAAGAGCCCTGTACCTTGCCAGAAAGCGCTTAACAATTTCTTCTGTATAGTCTATGTAGTACTGCAGCGAAAGATGAAGATTCATCGAGTGGTAATAGTTGAAATCCACACTCTCAAAGTTGCGCCATCTTGGGGTACCGTACAAGGTAATCTTATAGTTGCTTCTGCTGCTCAAAAGGTTTAAATTTCTCAGAACATCTGAGACAAATGCCTCCGAGTTGGAAGCCACAATCACATTGTTCATCGAGACTTTTGAGAGTTTGCCTGCGATCTGGGGAGAGATTGATCTTCCCGAAAGTACGTTGTATGAAAGCGAGGAGAAACGAATACCTCGGCTGTTAAGAATCTCTTTGGTCATATCAACTAAAGCTGCATCGTGGTTAGAGGATTCATAGATGAGAGTGACATAGCTGTTAGCTGATATGTTCTTAAGAAGATCAACTTGCTGACTATAAGGATTTGAGCTTACCTGATAAAATTTCGGATGACCCTCTATGAGAGTTTCAGTTTTCGGATCCATTGGTGATACAAGCGGAATTCCTCTCTGTGAAGCATATTCCAGAACAGGCTCTACCTCGTTCATAAATATTGGTCCGATAATAATTTCGCTTCCCTCTAACTTGCCGGTTTGTGCCAGCAGAGTTCCGGTTGAATAGTCTGAGAGGTCAAATACTTTTAAGTTGACGCTCATGCCCTCCTCCTTTAAATCTTCCAGTGCCAGAAGAAATCCCTGATAAAAATCGAGGTAATTGTTGTTACCGTCCTGGTTGAGGGTGTTATTGCTGCCGACAGGTAAAACAAGAGATACATCATATGCTTGCTTTACAGTGGTTCTCTCCACTTCACTTTGTACAATCTCTTCACTTTGTGTAACGCCCTCATCTTGTGGTATTTTTAACACTTGTCTTACCTTTATGAGATTACCTTCCAGCGAGTTGAGCTTAATTATGGACTCTTCGGTTACATTGTACTTTTTGGCTATCGCCGCCAGGTTTTCATACCACCGTACTATGTGATTAATGTACTTTTTCTGAGTAACAACGGCTTTTCTCACATAAATGGTATCACCTGTCCTCAATCCGTTTTGAATTTCCGGATTATCCTCTATCAATGTGTTGGAGGCTATACCGTATGTCTTGCAGATGGAAAAAATGGTCTGATACTTTTCTACCTTGTGCACATAAAATGTATCTCCGTTCCTGACAGTAGTCTGTTGAGAAATCACAACCGGTGCCGGAGTAAACTGACCAAAAGCATCGGGTTTACAGACAATAAACAGGGCGAGAAAGATTGTAACAAGATATCTCATAATCTTGCGAGCATATTTTTAATGTTGGTCTCTATTCTTTCGTAAATATCCTGATTATATTCGGTACGAACAAACTTATTTCCGGTGATGTGCTCATACAGCTCTATGTATCTGTCCGATATAGATTTTACGATTTCGTCTGTCATCTCCGGTACGGTTTGACCAGCCTGACCGGAAAAATTATTATCCATAAGCCACTCCCTTACAAATTCCTTGGAGAGTTGTTTTTGAGGCAGACCCTTAGCGAAGAGATCTTCATAGCTGTTGCTGTAGAAATACCTCGATGAATCGGGTGTGTGAATCTCGTCTATCAGATAGATCTTGTCGCCTTTTTTTCCAAATTCATATTTTGTATCAACCAATATCAATCCTCTTTCTGCGGCAATCTCAGATCCTCTTTGAAACAGAGCGAGAGAGTACTCTTCAAGCTTTGTGTAATCGGCCTCGCTTACCAAACCTGTGGCCAATATCTCCTCTCTGGAGATGTCCTGGTCGTGAGTTCCTATCTCTGCCTTTGTTGTCGGGGTTATTATTGGTTCTTCAAATCTTTGGTGCTCCTTCATTCCGTCCGTAATCTTAACACCGCAGATCTCTCTGTTACCGGCCTTGTATGATCTCCAGGAGCTGCCGGTGAGATATGTTCTCACTATCATCTCAACCGGAAAACCTACACACTTGTGACCAACAGTCACCATAGGATCGGGCGAGGCGATCTTCCAGTTGGGAACTATATCTGCTGTACTATCCAAAAACTTTGATGCAATCTGGTTAAGAACCTGTCCTTTATATGGGATTCCCTTAGGCAGGACAACGTCAAAGGCAGATATTCTGTCGGTTGCTACCATCACAAGATATTCTTCGCCTATACTGTAAACATCTCTTACCTTACCTACATACTTGTTAGTCTGTCTCGGAAAATCAAATTCTGTACGGGTAATTGCATTCATTTTGATAAATATTTGTATTATAGAGTTTTATAAAAATCGATTAATTTATTTGAGAAATTGCCCCACGAGAGTCTCTCCTTCTCTTTTATTATGTTTTTTGAAAAGCTGCCTCCAAGATCTCTTTCAAAGTAGTCCACTATTGCATTTTTTATTGCCACTGAATCTACTGTTTCAACAACTATGCCAGTTCCGGGAACCTCTATGGCCTCTTTCAATCCCCCGACATTTGTTGTAATCATAGGTAGTTCAAAATGATATGAAATTGCACTTATTCCACTTTGAGTTGCCGACCTGTATGGGAGTACACATACATCGCTGGCAGAGAAAAAACCAGGGACCTCATTGTCCGATATGTACCTTGTAAATAACTGTATTCTCTCTCTGTTTGGCGATTTGTCTATCTGTTCCTTGTACCTGTCGAAACTCCCATAGGGCTCTCCGGCAATTATAAGCTGGTAACTGTCGTCGAGCATAGAGAAAGAGTCTATCAATATGTCCAAACCTTTGTATTCTCTTATGAGTCCGAAAAACAGAATGTTTTTTTTATCCTTCTCAATTCCAAGCTCCTCAATAGCTTTATCTCTCTCCATCTTCTCTCCGAAATGGTCGTAAACAGGGTGGGAGGCGCTTATGAACTTTGCATCGGGTTTGTATGCAATCAGGTCTTTTCCCACAGCGTCAGAAAGAACAACAAATCCATCGTTCGAGCCTAAATAGTATTTTGTAAATGGTGCATCAAAAAACCGGGGTTCGTGGGGTATTACGTTATCCAGAACAGATATGATTTTTGTCTTTTTAAGTTGATTTCTGGCTATATAACCTTGTGATGGTGCAAAATAGGACATCCAGTAACGCATCAACAAGAGATCCGGCTCCCACTGACGAATTGTTTTGGCTGCATAAATATAGTTAAAAGGGTTAGCTGTATCCAGTAAAGGGATGCTTTCAATTTTGACGGCTATATCATCCTTCTCGACAAATTGAGTTTTGCCGGGGAAAAGAAGGTTGGGATACTGTCTTTTATAATTGAAAGCCTTTACCTCGTGGGATTTGCTAAGCTCTTGGAAAATGTTTGCATTAAACTGGGCTATCCCACCTCTGTATGGGTAAAAGCAAGATAAAATTGCTATTCTCACCCAATATTATTTATTTTTTACCCTTTGTTGCGACGTATTCTTCGTTGAGTCCGTTAACAACTTCTCTGGTAATGTTTAAGGTAGAATCGGCCTGGAGTACTGTGTTAGTAGCTCCGGAGGTGTTTATAATCAAGGCAAACTTCTTCTCTTCGTTATATTTTACAAGATACTTGTTTAGGGCGTCCATAACTTTCCTGAAAAGAACTTGCTCCTCTTCTGACATCTCCATTTGCTTCTGCTGGCTGAAATCCTGAAGCTCCTTGTTGCGGATTGCCAATTGTTGCTGTTGTGCCTCTGCCTGTGCGCGGGTAATCAGACCTTTCTGAACCTTCTCCTGAAAATCGTTGTAATCGCGTTCAAAAGCTCTGCCTTTTTTGTTAAGGTCATCCTGAATGACCTGTGCTTTTGATTCGATTTCAGATTTGAGATCGTTAAACATATCATACTGATTGACTAAAGAGTCCATCTGAATGTAGACAACACTGCCTGGAGTAGCTGTCGACCCGCCAATTTCTGAACTTGCTTTGGTTGAATTAGATTTTGAGGTAAAGTGTAAAACAAACAGTACGACTACTGCTACGGATAGAACCACATTGGTTATTAAAGAGGCATTTTTCATTTGAGTTGGTATTAATAGTACAAATATAATTAATAATTTTTTAACTGTCTAATATATGCCTGAATAGTGTTTTCTAATCCAAGGTACAGCGCATCACAAATAAGTGCGTGCCCTATAGATACTTCGAGCAAATCCGGAATATTTTTGTAAAAGTAGTTAAGATTTTCCAGGTTGAGGTCATGACCCGCATTAAGGCCCAGGCCAACCCTTTGCGCCTCGATGGCTGCCTTTACAAATGGTTCTATTGCAGCCTCCCGGTTTTCGCTGTAATTGGCGGCATAAGATTCTGTATACAATTCTACCCTGTCGCATCTGGTATCCGCGGCGTGACGGATCATCTCTGTGTCTGCATTAACGAATATGGATGTCCTTATCCCCTCCTGTTTAAACAACCTGCAGATATTTTTAAGGAAGGCTTTGTTGGTTTTTGTGTCCCAACCGCAGTTTGAGGTCAACACATCATGAGAGTCCGGAACTAATGTTACCTGTGCAGGCTTAAGTTCCAGTACCAGGTCCCGGAAAGAGTCTATAGGATTACCCTCTATATTGAATTCAGTTGTGATTATGGGCTTTAAATCTCTTGCATCACTGTATCTGATATGCCTTTCGTCCGGTCTGGGATGAATGGTTATTCCTTCGGCTCCGAATCGTTCACAATCCAAAGCTGCTTTAAGCACATCAGGTAAATTACCTCCGCGGGCATTCCGGAGTGTGGCGAATTTGTTTATATTTACACTTAATTTTGTCATAATAGATGCAAATTTATGTATTTTTGACAATTATTATACCACAAATATGAAGATAGCAATTTTTGCCAGAGATATTGATCTTGTCTGGAGAGACAGACTCTGTTTTATTATCAGGACATTAGTGGAGAAGGATGTTGAACTTTGTTATTACAAGCCATTCTACGATAAGGTCAAAGATGAGTACCGCCTTAACATTCCTTATGGAAAGAGATTTGCAAACAATTCAGAGTTGCCTCCAGATACGGATTTCTTTTTGTGTTTCGGAGGAGATGGTACTTTTCTTGAATCACTGACACTTATCAAAGACAGAAACATTCCTATTGCCGGAATAAATTTTGGTAGGTTAGGGTTCCTTTCCACAGCAGATCTCGAACCTAGTTTTTCCTGGATTGACGACCTCCTTTCAGGGAATTTTAAAATTGAGAAAAGGACAATTTTGAAGATCGAATCCCCTAAGCTTCCGGCAGATTTTTTCCCTTATGCCATCAATGAAGTTACAGTTCAGAGAAAAGATCCCTCTATGCTCTCTGTAATAGTTAAAGTAAACGGCAGTGTGTTGCCTACATATTGGTCAGACGGACTCGTCCTTGCCAGCCCTACGGGCTCTACTGCTTACTCTTTGAGCATCGGTGGCCCTATTGTCCTGCCAACATCAAAAATTTTGATAATAGCACCAATAGCACCACACAACTTAAATGTAAGACCTTTGGTTGTACCCGATGATACGGAGATTGAAATAACGGTCTCTTCCAGATGGAAAGAGGCAATTTTAAGTCTGGATAACAGATCGGTTGTAATCTCTTCCGGCGACAGTTTTAAAATTTCCAAAGCTGAATTTGAATTAAATTATATATCTCTTCCCTCAAGCAGTTTCATTGGTGCGCTTAAGGAGAAACTCAGGTGGGGAGCGGATAAAAGAAACAGTTGATTTATATGAATGCAAAGAAGATACCAAAGCACGTAACCATAATAATGGATGGAAATGGAAGATGGGCCAATAAGAGGGGTTTAGACAGGCTTTATGGTCACAAGAAGGGTATCGAATCTGTGAGGGTTGCAACCGAATTTGCGGCAGAAAACGGGATTGAATATTTGAGCCTTTTTGCATTTTCAGAAGAGAATTGGACCCGGCCCATGGAGGAGGTAATCGGATTAATGGGACTGATAATAGATGCGATTACTGCCGAGACCCCGGCTCTGATGAAGAATAATATTAAGTTCAAGGTAATAGGAGACTCGTCTAAGCTCCCGGAGACTTTGAAAGAAAAAATTGCACAAACAGAGAAGGTCACATCTCAAAATAGTGGCCTTACAATGATAATCTTTTTAAGTTACAGCGGTAAATGGGATATTTTACAAGCAACGCAAAGGTATACAGAGGAGGTGCTTAAGACGAAAGTGAATAATTTATCCCTTAAAGAGCTCGATTCAGATTATTTTGAATCTTTTTTAAGCACCGCCGGGATCCCTGATCCTGACCTCCTGATAAGGACAAGCGGGGAACAAAGAATCAGCAATTACCTACTATGGCAGATAGCCTATAGTGAATTTTATTTTACAGATGTTCTTTGGCCCGATTTTCGCAAAACTGACTTTCAGAAAGCTCTTGACGTCTTTTCTGAGAGAGAAAGAAGATTTGGAAAAACAGGAGAACAGGTAAATAATCTTAATTAAACAGGCATTGAATACAAATAAAAGCTTATATTTGCGTTTTCACAGTCAGAGATTGCAAATGAAGTCGTTAGCGGTAGTTTTACTAGTAGTAATAGTTGCACCTTTTAACAAGGTATTTTCCCAAGATAGTTCAATTGTCAGAACTACAATTGTAGATTACAACCAACCAAAAGATTACATCATTGGAGGTATAAAAGTTTCCGGTATCAAGTACCTCAGACTGGAGCAGATTCTTTCTTTAACTGGTTTAACAGTCGGGGATTCTATCGAGTTACCGGGTGAGGAGGTTTCATCAATTATAAAGAGGGTATGGATGCAACGATGGTTTTCGGATGTTGCTCTTTATATAGACCACACTGTAAAGGATACTGCGTATCTTAACCTTTATCTGCAGGAACGTCCCAGAGTTTCCAGATGGGAGTTCGAAGGGATCAAAAATTCAGAAAAGTCTGAACTTACAGAAAAGCTGAAACTCAGAAGAGGAGGCGAGCTTTCTGATTACATAATCAATTCAACATCGGAAATAATCAGAAAATATTTTGTTGATAAGGGTTTTCTTCAAACAGAGGTGAACATCAGGCAAGCTCAGGATACAACAATACAGAATGCTGTAAAGGTGGCCTTTGTGGTAGACAGAAAGACCAAAGTAAAAGTTAAGCGAATTACTTTCGAAGGTAACGATAATATAAAGAGCTTTAAACTGGCTTCTAAAATGAAGAAGACCAAGGATATGAGGCTTATGAATTTTTTTAAGAGCAAGAAATTTAACGAGAAAGAGTACGATAACGATAAGAACCTCCTTTTACAGACATACAGCGAAAGAGGTTACCGTGATGCAAAAATAGTTAAGGACTCCATTTATTATATTGAAGAGGGAAGAATGGGCATTAAGTTTACCATTGACGAGGGTAAGAAATACTACTTCAGAAATATCACCTGGACCGGCAACTCGATCTTCCCTACCGAGGTTCTCAATAATATTTTGAGAATCAAGAAAGGGGATGTTTACGATGTTGTCTCCATGGAGAAGAGACTCAGTCAGGATGAGGCGGGAAATGTTTCCAAATTATATACCGACAACGGGTATCTGTTTTTTCAGGTATTTCCGGTTGAGGTTAAAATCGAAGTGGACTCGGTGGACGTAGAGATGAGATTGTACGAGGGTAAACCTGCTACATTCAACAGGATTATGATTAACGGCAACAACATAACCAATGAAAAGGTTGCCAGAAGAGAACTTTTTACCAAACCCGGGTATCTTTACAGCCAGTCAGATGTACAACGCTCTTTAAGGCAACTTTCTACGATAGGCCATTTTGAACCGGAAAAACTCCAGTCTCCAAGTGCAATAAACATAGTTCCTAACCAGAATAACAACACTGTGGATGTTTCATACAATGTGGAGGAGAAATCCAACAGCCAGTTTGAGATTGCAGGAGGTTGGGGAGGAGATACATTTGTAGGAACATTGGGGTTAAGTTTCAATAACTTTTCAATGAAGAGGGTGTTTGATAAGAATGCATGGAAACCTGTTCCTCTTGGGGACGGCCAGCAACTTGCGCTCCGCTTCCAGACAAACGGAACATACTACACGGCCTTGACGGCCAGCTTTACAGAGCCTTGGCTGTTTGGCAACAAACCAACCTCACTCAGTGTCTCTGCATACTATACAAGACAGACTAACTCTTCCTATATTTACCAGAACTCCGACCAAAGTATGGAGGTATTCGGAGCCTCTGTCGGAATAGGAACAAGGCTCAAGTGGCCGGACAACTGGTTTGTACTGTACAATGAGATAAGCGTCCAATCATACAGATTAAACGACTGGCAATATTATTTCATCTTCTCTGACGGCGTTTCCAATAACTTCAGTTATAAAATCAAACTTCAAAGAAACTCTGTCGACCAGCCTGTATATCCTCGCAGCGGTTCAGACTTTGAATTAGGATTGCAGTTGACTCCGCCATACTCGCTTTTCAGATCTTCCGATACCGACTACAAGAATATGACAGATGCCAAGAAATACAAGTGGATTGAATATCACAAGTGGACATTCAAAGGAACTCAATATACAGGCCTTACAAAGGATCTTGTTCTTATGACCAGGGCATTCTTCGGCTACTTAGGCTATTATAACCGGGATCTTGGATACTCTCCGTTTGAAGGATTTGTAGTTGGGGGAGACGGAATGTCGGGCTATAACACCTATGGGTCTGAGACTGTTGGTTTGAGAGGATATTCGAATTCGTCTCTGACACCTCTGGTTAATGATGCTTATTCAGGTAATGTGTACGACAAATTTTCAGTAGAGTTGAGGTATCCGCTGGTGTTACAGGCACAGTCAACAATTTATGCACTGGTATTTCTTGAAGGAGGTAACTGCTGGTCTGACATAAAGGACTTTAATCCGTTCTCTATAAAGAGGTCTGCAGGTATTGGCGTGAGGGTACTACTTCCAATTGTAGGTATGCTGGGTATAGACTGGGGGTATGGTTTTGATCCGATCGAAGATAAGAAAAAAAGTGGAAGCAACTTCCACTTCGTAATAGGTCAACAGTTTTAATAACACTTAATTATTACATTATGAGAAGAGTTATTTTATTTACACTAATTTTATTGGCCTCTGCTGCAACTGTTCAGTCACAAACTTTCGGTTATGTTAATACAGAGAAGATTCTGGAGAAAATCCCCGAATATATAGTTGCACAACAGCAGATTGACAGATTAAAGAAACAATATGATGCTCAGATTGAAGTCGAAATGAAAAATATCGAAGCACTTTACAATCAGTATCAGTCAGAAAAGTCATCTCTTTCCCAAAACCAGAGAGAAATTAGAGAGAAAGAAATTATTACAAGAGAGAGAGCGGCCAAAGAACTTCAAAAATCCTATTTTGGACAGGAAGGAACACTTGCGCAAAAGTCCAAAGAACTATTAAACCCTATAAAGGACAGAGTGCAGACAGCAATCGAAAAAATTGCCAATGAAGATGGTATAATACTTATCTTTGACATTGCAACCAGCCAGGGGATTATTTACAATAATCCAACATATGACCTTACAGCTAAAGTCTTACAAAGATTAAACATTCGTTAACGAAACCAATAATATTTATCAATATGAAACATTTTTCTAAATTTCTAATGATCCTTTTTGTATTTTCGACTAGTACATCTTTTGCTCAAACTTTCAAGTTCGGACACATTAATTCTCAGGAACTGATAGCTCTTATGCCCGAAAGAGACAGTGCCCTGGTAAAACTTGACAAGTATTCAAAAGATCTTCAGGAAACAATGGATTCAATGCAAGCAGAATACCAGGCAAAGGTAAATACATATCAGCAAAAAAACGCAACCTGGACTGCAGCGGTATTAGAAGCAAAGCAAAGGGAAATTCAGCAAATTCAGACCAATTTTGAACAATATCAGCAAAATGCCAGTCAGGAGTATCAACAGATGCAACAACTCTTTTTTGCCCCTGTTTTACAGAAAGCAAATGAAACGATAAACAAAATTGGAAAAGACAATGGTTTTACCTACATCTTCGACACATCTACAGGAGCTCTTCCTTTTATAAATGCAGCTCAAAGTGTAGATATTATGCCTATGGCCAAAACTCAGCTCGGAATTCCAGCCGACAAAAAACCGTTCCAGATTCCTGCACCAAAAGAGCAAACTCAGCCTGCTCAAGCTAAATAAGCTCAACAATTATTTAAATTGTTTGGGCTTTACTTTATATATGGAGGATACTAAAGGAAAATCGCCTCTTATAGGTGTTTTTGACTCGGGAGTAGGGGGGCTCTCCGTTTGGAAGGAGCTTATCAAAATTGTACCTGACAACCCGATTTTATACCTGTCAGATAGTGCATATTGTCCATACGGACCTCGTTCACAGGAAGAGATTATTGCCAGGGCAAAAGTGATCACAGAATTTTTAATTTCAAAAGGTGTTACCCTTATCGTAATTGCGTGTAATACAGCTACTGCTGCAGCAATTGATACTCTCAGAAAGAGTTATAAAGTTCCGTTTATTGGAATGGAACCGGCTGTAAAACCTGCCGCACTGCACTCAAAAAGCGGAGTTATAGGGGTACTTGCAACTCAGGGAACATTTAAAGGTAAGTTATATCACAGGACTCTTGAACATTTTGCTTCAGATATAAACGTGATAGAGAAGATTGGAACAGGATTGGTGGAACTTGTGGAATCCGGTTAAACCAATAGTGAAAAGACAAAAAAAATATTAAAACGGTATATAGACCCGATGATTGCAGGTAAAGCAGATCATATTGTGCTGGGTTGTACCCATTACCCGTTTCTGCTTGATGCGATAAAGGAAATTGCCGGGGAAGAGGTTGTTATTGTAGATCCGTCGCCTGCTGTCGCTCAGCACACACTCGATATTCTCGCTCAAAATGGTTCATTATCAGATGAAAAAATAGATTCTTCGCTCCAGACCACATTCTACTCAGCTGGTTCTATAGATAATCTGGCAAGAATGGCTAAAAGCATTCTCCCCTCCATTCCGGACGATCATTTCAAACAGATTTGTATATAATTTTGCCAAAGTTTTTAGCAGACAATGGCTGCTAAAAACTTTGGCAAAATATTACTTACCCAGATACTCTTTAAGGAAAGAAACTATCTCTTTTTCCGCAACTTTGCGTTTAACAATATTTCCGTTTTGATCTATAAAAATATTATGGGGAATGGATCTAACGTGATATAGTTTTGCAGGGGCGCTGTCCCAGTATTGTAAATCGGAAACCTGAGCCCAAACAAGTTTGTCATCTGCAATAGCTTTGTTCCAGGATTCTGCTTCTTTATCCAAAGAGACGCCGAGAATACCAAAACCTGCTTTGTTGAATTGTTTGTAGATTCCTGTTAAAATCGGGTTAAAGCGGCGGCAAGGGCCACACCATCCTGCCCAGAAATCGACCATTGTAATTTTGTTTTGCGAGTAAACACTTGATAAAGAAACTGGATTTCCTTTTGGATCATTTAAAGTGAATTCCGGAGCTTTCATACCGGGCTCCAGTCCTTTAAGAGTTGTAATAGACTCTTCTAGTTCTTTCATGTATCTGTTTGCTGCAAATTCAGGAAGAGCTTTAAATGCGGCAAGTTTGGCTTCCATCTCTGCAATAGGGTAATCTTCAACAGTACGAGCATATTGAATAAGAGAGTAAGGAGAGGTAGGATTTGTTACCAGGAATAATGAATCAACCTTCTTTACCTCTACATCAGAACTGTCATAAATTGCAATAATTGAATCCCTTCTTGCCTGAGTGGTCTCTTTCATCTGGTACTCCTTCATGAGCGAATCAAGGCCAAATTTTGCAGCAATCTCTTCATGTTGTTTTATAAGTCCCAATACAAGGTCGTTAGTAACACTACCGGTGATAACGGCTTTGTCTAACTCTTCTGCAGCAGCTTCAATCTTTATTTGTGAATTGTCCAGGAACAGTATTATCCTACCTTTAATTCCATCGAATGTTATTGCGTAATTTTCGGGAGTTGCAACTTTACCCTCGAAGATGAACTTGCCATCTTTAAGATCAACAGTATCCATGATTGATTCTGCCCGGGATAAGTTAGACAAATAGACCTTACCGGTAGATACACTATCACCGGTGATAGTTCCTTCAATGGTGTAACCATCGTGTTTGGTAGCCGTACAAGCAAAAATGCCTAAAACAGCTGCAAGAAAAAATAATTTTTTCATTTGATTTGATTTGAGTTAGTAAATATGAATCGATATTAATTTTCTGATGAGTCGTTGTCTATGTACCAACTTTTGTACTTAAGGTAGCCTTGGGCATTTTTATGGGCAGAAGCCCCAATTTCAGGAGAGGCATCTTTAACCTTTCTTGCAGGTATACCTGCATAGACACCGGGTTCCAGTACTGCATTACTTAGAACAACAGCACCTGCCGCAATTATTGTATTGTCCGGAATGACGGCGTTGTCCATCAATATTGCACCCATACCGACCAATACATTGTTACCCACTTTCGCTCCGTGAATAATTGCATTGTGCCCGACCGACACATCGTTACCGATTTCAACCACAGATCTTTTGTGAAGAGTGTGCAAAACTGCTCCATCCTGAACATTTACCCTGTCTCCTAAAATAATAGGATTCACATCACCTCTCAAAACAGAATTGTACCAAATACTGCAATCGTCTCCGATGACCACATCGCCGATTATTGCAGCATTCTCCGCAATGAAACACCTCTTTCCGATTTTAGGTTCTATTCCGTTTAATTTCCTGATTATTGACATAAATTTTTAATATTATACAAATATACAAATTTAATTTTTTTTATTCCTGAGGAATTAGCAAAAATGGTTAAATGTTATAAATCTATAAGTATTAAAGAGTAATTTGCTTAACATATCTTTGGATAAAGTAAATAATATATAATAAATTAATATTTCTGACAAAAAAAGATTCTTTGATTAAGAATAATAGCTACATTTGCAGATAAATTTGATAAATTATATAATATGCAACACAAAGTCATTGATACTAAGGAAGTTGTAATTAGATTTACGGGAGACTCAGGTGACGGAATGCAACTTACAGGTACATTATTTGCAGATGCATCTGCATTATATGGCAATGAGATATCGACATTTCCAGACTTTCCTGCAGAGATAAGGGCTCCTCAAGGTACTGTCTCCGGCGTTTCCGGATTTCAGGTGAATATTGGCAGCGGTGAGATTAAAACTCCCGGCGATTTTTGCGACGTTCTTGTGGCGATGAACCCTGCTGCTCTAATAGCCAATGCTAAATGGACAAAACCCACTGCAAGTATAATTCTTGACTCCGATACTTTCGATGAAAAAGGAATTTTGAAAGCAGGATTCAAAACTATGGATCCTGTTACAGAACTTAATATTCAGGACAGAAATATTATTTTTGCGCCCATCTCCTCTCTAACTAAAGAGAGCCTCAAGGATAGCGGGCTCGATCCAAAGGCAATCCTGCGCTCAAAGAACATGTTTACACTAGGGATGTGTTACTATATGTTCAACCGTCCTATGGAATTTACATTCAAATATCTGGAGACTAAATTCAGAAAAAAACCAGATCTTATTGCTCCAAACAAAAAGGTTTTGCAGGATGGTTATAACTATGCAGGAAATATACATGCTATTCCTAATACTTATATAATTCAGCCGGCTAAACAGGCAAAGGGTATATACAGGAACATCAGCGGAAACCAGGCAACTGCCTGGGGACTTTTAGCAGCCTCGGAAAAATCGGGAAGACCTCTCTTCTGCGGTTCTTACCCGATTACTCCCGCAACCAGTATTCTTGAGGAACTTGCACTTCGTAAAGATCTTAACGCTAAAACTCTTCAATGCGAAGATGAAATTGCAGGTATCTGTACAGCAATCGGCGCTGCTTATGCAGGTAACTTTGCAGTGACCACTACATCCGGGCCAGGATTCTCTCTTAAGACAGAGGCGCTGGGTCTTGCAATGATCACAGAACTTCCTTTAGTAGTTGTGGATGTACAGAGAGGTGGCCCATCAACCGGTATTCCCACCAAAACTGAACAGACAGACCTTAATCAGGCTCTTTATGGAAGAAACGGAGAGTGTCCGATTGCTATAATTGCTGCCCATTCTCCTTCGCACTGTTTTGACGCTGCTTTTTATGCAGGTAAATATGCAATGGAACACATGATGCCTGTCATTCTTTTAACAGAGGGTTTTCTGGGGAATGGTTCAGAACCTTGGAAAGTTCCAAGTATGAAAGACTATCCGGAGATAAATCCTCCTATTATTTCTGAATCTCAGGAGATTCCTTTCTGGCCATACAAAAGAGACGATGTCCGTTTGGCAAGAAGATGGGCTTTCCCCGGGACATTAGGTTTGGAACATAGAATTGGGGGACTTGAGAAGAATAATGATGGAAGTGTAACCTCAGATGCTCTTGTTCACGAAAGAATGGTTGCAGAAAGAGCAGAAAAAGTAGCCAGGCTGGCAAACTTTATTCCTGACCAGTCTGTAATAGGAGAAGATAGCGGGGATGTTCTTATTGTTGGTTGGGGGGGGACTTTCGGTCACCTTTACACTGCAGTCAAAGAGTTGCAGGATGAGGGTAAAAAGGTTAGTCTCGCTCACTTCGACTACATATTTCCACTTCCAAAGAACACAGCAGAGGTGTTCAAAAACTTTAAAAAGATTATTGTGTGTGAGCTAAACAGCGGCCAGTTTGCAGACTACCTGAAAGCTAAACATCAACATTTCAAATACTATCAGTACAATAAAGTACAAGGCCAGCCATTTATTGTAAAAGAGATTGTTGATGCAGTTAATGCAATTCTATAATTTGTTTAATCAGAAAAATTTAAAGAGATGAAATATACACCGCAAGATTTTAAAAGTAATCAGGAGGTTAAATGGTGCCCGGGTTGTGGAGACCACGCCATACTGGCATCTGTACAGAGAGCTATGCCGGATGTCTGTGAAGCTCTTAACTATACAAAGGAAAGATTTGTCTTTGTTTCAGGTATAGGTTGTTCGTCACGCTTCCCTTACTATATGAACACATATGGATTCCATGGTATTCACGGCCGCGCATCGGCAATTGCGACCGGAGTAAAAGTGGCAAATCCCACACTTACAGTTTGGCAGATCACCGGCGATGGTGATGCCCTCGCAATTGGTGGAAATCACTTTATTCACGCTATCCGTAGAAATATCGATATAAATATTATCCTTTTCAACAACCAGATTTATGGTCTTACAAAGGGGCAATACTCACCGACTTCCAAGTTAGGTATGATTACCAAAACATCGCCATATGGTACCGTAGAACACCCTTTCAACCCTGGGGCATTGATCCTTGGAGCTAGGGGAACCTTCTTTGCAAGAAGTATAGATGTAGAATTGAAACTTACACAAGACATCATGGTTGCCTCTGCAAAGCACGATGGTACAGCAGTAACTGAAATTTTAGTCAATTGTGTCATTTTCAATGATAAAACTCACGCTACTGTTACGGATAAAGAGTACCGTACAGAGAGAACAATAGTGCTTAAACACGGAGAGCCAATGATATTCGGTAAAAATCGCGACAAAGGTCTTATGCTTGACGGAATGAAAATAAAGGTTGTAAAAATTGGAGAAAACGGGATAACAGAGAAGGATCTTCTTGTGCATGATGCAGAGGAAGAGAATCCTGGTCTACATTCAATGCTCATAGATATGAAATACCCTGAATACCCTATAGCTCTTGGTGTTATTCGTGCCGTTAGGGATAAAACCTACGACGATAATGTCCGTGATCAGGTAATTGATGTGAGGGAACATGCCCAAATCCACAATATGGACGAGCTTCTGCACAGCGGTGCAACCTGGGAGGTAAAATAATTATTTCACAAAAAATAAGAAATACTTAATAAATCAAAATTAATTCAATTATGAAAGTAGCAGAAATTATGGCCAATCTAGAAAAGAAATATGGTCATGAAAAAGAGTACTTACAAGCAGTTCACGAAGTTTTAGAATCAATAGAAGATGTTTATAACCAACATCCTGAATTTGAAAAAGCAAAAATCATTGAAAGGTTAGTTGAGCCTGATCGTATTTTTACTTTCCGTATTGCGTGGCAAAACGATAAAGGTGAGGTTCAGACCAATCTTGCATACCGTGTGCAGTTCAATAATGCAATCGGCCCATACAAAGGTGGTATCCGTTTCCATCCTTCTGTAACCCCTTCAATCCTCAAATTCTTAGGTTTTGAACAAACTTTTAAAAATGCTTTGACTACACTCCCTATGGGTGGAGCTAAAGGCGGCTCTGATTTCAATCCTAAAGGAAAATCTGACAATGAAATCATGCGTTTCTGCCAGGCATACATTACTGAACTGTGGCGTTATATTGGCCCGGATACAGATGTGCCTGCAGGTGATATAGGAGTAGGTGGACGTGAAATCGGTTTTATGTACGGTATGTACAAGAAGCTTGCCCGGGAAAATACAGGTGTGTTAACCGGAAAAGGTTCTACCTGGGGAGGTTCTTTAATCCGTCCTGAGGCTACAGGTTATGGTGCTGTTTACTTTGTTACTCATATGTTAAAGACTAAAGGAATTGATATCAAAGGTAAAACAGTATCTGTTTCAGGCTTTGGTAATGTTGCCTGGGGTGCTGCTAAAAAGGCTACAGAACTGGGAGCTAAGGTTATCGCTCTTTCAGGTCCAGATGGAGTTATCATTGATGAAGAAGGTATGAATGCAGAAAAAATTGACTACATGCTGGAACTTCGTGCTTCTAACAATGACGTTGTTGCTCCGTATGCAACTAAATTTCCTAAAGCCAAATTCGTTCCTGGCAAGAAATCTTTCAGCGTAAAAGTTGATATCGCTATGCCTTGTGCTTTCCAGAATGAACTTAACGGTGATGACGCTAAACAACTTATCAAGAATGGTGTTATTTGCGTAGCTGAGGTTTCAAATATGGGTTGTACTCCTGAAGCAGTTGCAGAATTTGTAAAAGCAAAGGTTCTGTTTGCACCTGGTAAAGCCGTTAACGCTGGTGGTGTTGCTGTTTCTGGCCTTGAAATGACACAAAACGCTATGCATATCAGTTGGGCTGCAGAAGAGGTAGATGCTAAGCTTAAACAAATCATGACCAGCATCCACGAAGCTTGTATCAAATATGGTACTCAAAAAGATGGTTATGTTAACTATGTAAATGGTGCTAACATTGCCGGCTTTATGAAAGTTGCACAAGCTACACTGGAACAAGGAATTATCTAATTGTAAGGAGCGACTTGTAATCACATACACAAAAAGAGGGCATCTTTTCAGATGCCCTCTTTAAATTAAAGTTATCTTATTATCAGCGAATTATGGCAAACTGATGATTTCAACACCAGAGCCAAAACTTGCGGCTGATACAGAATATTTGCCAACATTCAATGTTATCACTTTCCCCGAAATGGTCCCGGTAACATTTCCCATAGTAACATCCCCGTATGAAGGATGCTTATAAATAATCTGATTAGGGCAAACTACCGTTTTACCATCAGAAGAGACCATAAAAGCAACGTTACGATATCCAAAAGGGCTGATAATCTGATATACATTTGCACCAACTGCTTTTTTAATTTGCACAGGATACTCTTCTCCCCCCCATCCATCAATAGAATTAAGAGTGGCAGTAAAAGCAGTTCCGAAATTAAGCAATTTTGAAGCATTCACACTTATAGACGCTACTTTTGAAGGAGATACCAAACTGGCATCATTAAAAGATAATGTGAAAGGAAATGCCAGACTTACTGCTATTTCATTTCCAGTTGTAGAGGAAATTGCAAGACTTGAAGGATCTACAAGAGATAAATCGGAATATGAAACCTTAACATTAGTTGCAGCTTCTCCTGCTGCAAATGAAGGATCAGTGGGAACAGTAAATACTGTAGTGTAATTTTTCAGAGTCGAAATAAGATTGACTTTTACTGATAACGGGGAACCTTTATCAGTTCTGCCTATTGGAACATTTATAATTTTTCCGTCAGTATCTGTCAATACAGGATAGTAGACCGATGATATAAAACTCACTAATCCTGTCCCACCGGAATACATTGTACCCTTAGGATCTTTTTCACAAGAGCCTAAAACCAGAACAGTGAGTATTGCTATAAGAAAATTTCTATAATTTTTTTTCATATTTATATATTTTAAATAATCCTATAATTATAATGGATTTTGATCTGTTGAGATATTCAAACTCGGATTACCGTCAAATTCTTTTTGAGGTATTGTAAGAATAAATTCCTTATTTGCCGGATCTAATGTGTTGAAAGTTAATGGTACAGGGTGATTAGAATTAGGAGCTTTACGGTCAAATCCAGTTTTCAATCTTAAAATATCAAAAATTCTTTCTGATTCTCCCCATAACTCAATTCTACGTTGTAATAATATTACATCCATTAATGTTGTAACACTCCCGAAAGAGGCAAATGAAATTGCGTTGGACAAAGTTACGCCTGCTAATTGAGCAGCATATCCAGCCGGATTTCTTAGTTTCATTAAAGATTCAATAGTGGTTTTGGCTTCTGCATATGAACCTGAATGACACAAAGCTTCTGCTTTAATAAGAACCATATCTTCTGCGCGCATATAAATATAGTCTCCTAAATATGTAGCAGCATTGGAGAATCTGTATTTTTTCTGACAATAGCTGACTGTAGCTCCTGTGGTACCGGTAGTTTTCCCGTTCCACCAGGCCTTTCTTTTATCAGTAGAAGGGATTTGGTCATAAAGCCAGTTATAGATACATTTTCTTGATGATGCAGCATACATTCCCGTAGCAGATGCATCCATATGAGAGAAAAACGACGCATAAATGGTCGACTGGTCTGCGATAATCTCAGAACCCCACATCACAGAAGCCATATTACGATTGTTAAAGCCAGAATATAAATCGGCATCGGAAGAAATCATAGCGAGGCCCGGTTTCTTAAGTGCTTCTGTTGCACAGTTTGCTGCATCTGTCCACTTGTTTTGCACTAAAGCCACTTTTGCCTTAATTGCATTAGCAATATAATAATCTATATGAGACTTATGTGTCTGCACATCTTTGCTTGCACTAAAAAGAGTGATTGCCTCATTCAGGTCTGCATTAATCTGTGTATAGACTTCTTCAACTGTTCCTCTTCCTTTTCCAACAGACGAAGCTGTGGTAGATTCGGTGTAAAGTGGAACTCCAGGTGAAGATTCATGTCCCTTATAAGTTTGCTGAAAAATCTGAATAAGTTCAAAATAGGCATATGCCCTCATAGTAAGGGCTTGAGCAATAAGGTTATCTACAGCAACAGGATCACCCTCAATAGTTTCTTTTTGAGGGATAATGTAATTTACATTGTTAATCAATGTATAATAGAAGTTCCAGGTAGCATATGACCTCCATGTGGTTGCAGTGTAACGGCTGCGAACATCGTATCTGTAGTCAAAATAGAACCAACCGCTACCCATGGCGTCTTGAAGGAAGTCTTCACCCATCACTGAAGTAAAGATGTTAGTAGACAGGATTCCAAAATTTTGGTGAGTATTACCAGTGGACCAACCGGAAACGAATAATAATCTATAAACACCTTCCATTGCTACTTGTGCGCTATTTATGTCTTTAAAGATGGTAGGTCCGGTAACTTTTTGAGTTGGAGCGGTTTCCAACTGATCTTTTTCACAAGAGCCGATGCTCAGAGAAAAAATCGATATTAATATTATATATAAAATTCTTTTCATATCTGTACTAATTAAAATTTAATATTTAGACCTACAGAAATTGTTTTATTAGGTGTATAGGTATATTCCGTATTACCGGTAAAATTATATTGTGGGTTCAAGCCTTGCCTGTGTGTGAAAAGGTATAAATTATCACCTTGCATGAACACTCTGATAGATTCTAAGCCAATTTTCTTTAGGTTAGAGAATGTATAACCAAGTGACAGGTTCTTGATAGATAAGTACGAGGCATTAATCAGAGCACGGTCTGTAGTAGTAAAGACTATATCTTTCTGCATTCTTGGAACGTCTGTGATGTCACCAGGTTTTTGCCATGCTCTCAAAACGTCGCTTGAAAAGTTATTACCTATATACAATGGATTAGTATAATTGTATCCAACATTATCGAACATTTTACCTCCTATTGAATAGGTAGCAAGGAATGAGAAGTCAAAAGATTTGTAATTGAATGTGGTCCCAATAGATCCGTAAAGATCCGGAATACGATTTCCTAAAATTACACGACTGGCTGCTGCTTTGGTCTTATCGGCTGAAATATACGGTTCACCGGGATTTCCGTCGGCATCTTTATCAAATACCCAATATAATTGACTGCCATTTGCCGGATCCACCCCTGCACTTCTGGCCATGTAGAAGGAATTCAACGTTTCACCAACTCTGATAATGGTCGTGCCACTTACTATCTCATTTTGTTCATCTGTCAGTTTAGTGACTTCATTTTTTACGGTTGATCCCATAAAAGTAACGTTCCATCTGTAATCTGCAGTTTTTAAAATGTCATATCCAAGAGAAAATTCTAAGCCAGAGTTAACCATATCACCTACGTTATCATTGAAACCATCAAAGCCCAAGGAAGTCGCCATAGGACGGTATAATAACAGATCTGTTGTTTTTCTTGAATACCATTCTACCCCAAAGGTTAGTCTGTCAAAAACCATCCCATCCAGGCCAATATTAAAGTTTCCATTCTTTTCCCATGAAACCTTTTGATTCTCCAACGAAGTTACAACAGCGCCGTTTAAACCAGCATTATTGTATGTAAGATCGTAGAAAGATTGCCATGCATACATACCCACTGCATTGTTACCTTGAGTACCGTAGCTAACCTTAAGTGACAAGTTGTTAACCCATGTATAAGGTTTAATGAAGTTTTCTTCAGAAATTCTCCAGGATGCACCAACCGACCAGAAATCTCCCCAACGAACATCCGAATTAAAGTGAGACGAACCGTCTGTACGGAAACTTGCAGAAAAATAGTACTTGCCAGCATAATCATAATTTAATCTGCTGAAATAAGATTCCAAAACATCGTTATCTTCATAAGATGAGGCATCAGCAATAGTTGAGCCGGAAGCTAACTCATAAAGACCGCCAAAAGGGAACCCGGTTTTTTGAGCAGTAAGATCATTAAATTTATAATGGTAAAACTCATGTCCCACCATAACATCAAAGTTGTGAAGTCCATTAAACGAGCGTTTCCATCCCAAAATCTGATTGAAGGTAAAAGAGAATATTTTATCGGCAGTCTTAGTCAAACGGCCCTTTACAGTGCCGCTGGCATTTCCAAAGTATGGGTTATAATAAGTTGTGCCATCGGAAGAGACATAATCAAAACCGAAATTCATGGCAAAGGAGAAGCCACGGAAAGCACCGTATTTTTCATCCCGGGTATTAAATTCAACCATAGAACGTCCTGAAACATTATCCGAGGTGCTGTAATATTTGTCATCGTATAATGTGGCAATAGAGTTAAAATTAATTTGAGCACCGGAAGCACGGTTAAGTCCATAATCAAATGCTGCTTTTCCTGTTGCGTCAAGCACTAATTTGCCCTCTGAATCCCTTACCCAGATAGGATAAATTGGAGCCATTTGCTCTGCCGAATACCAAACGTTTGAAGTAGCTGAACCAGTAGATCCCAATGAGTTAGTCTTATTTCTGGCCATATTTGCCGACATAGACATTTTAAACCAATCTTTTGCCTGATGGTCCACGGAAAGTCTGCCGGTAAACCTGTCAAAAGAGGTTGTTTTCAAAAGTCCGTCTTCTTTTAAATAGTTTATGGAAGCCATTGCTTTTGTAACCTTATTACCACCAGAGACATCCAATTGCCATTCCTGACGAACAGGATTTTCAGCAGTAACTTCATCCAGCCAGTTATCGTCCCATTTTAGTTTTGCACTTGGGTCAACTTTACCTGTAGTAGGATCGATCAGTTGAGTAAGCGGCATGTTGTATGGGTTATACTGTTCATTTACCCCAAGAATACCATCAGTTGTGCCTTTCATTCTATTAATAGCATTTAAAGCTGCCTGATCTGCAGGAACTCCTTTGCTGTAGATCTCATCATTCTTGTATGATTGAAAAGCAGTTTCCAGATATTCTTTCTGATTCAGAATATGGTAACGAGGTATTGCTCTTGAAGCAACGCCTATTGTACTTTTAAAATTTACAGAAATTTTACCTTCTGTATCTTTCCCGGCTTTAGTCGTAATCATAACTACACCATTGGCACCTCTGGATCCATACAGAGAACCGGCAGATGCATCTTTCAAAATTGTAATACTTTCAATATCATTCGGATTGATAGCACTGACGTTACCGTCATAAGGAACACCGTCAACGACGTACAATGGAGAAGTAGAAGCATTTATAGATCCAAACCCACGGATAATAATTGAAGCTCCGGAACCAGGTTGTCCACTACCTAAAGTACTTTGAACGCCTGTAGCTACACCATCCAAAGCTTTAGTAATGTTTGCGAAAGATCTGGTTTTAAGTTTTTCGCTGCTTAGGACAGCTGCAGAACCGGTAAAAGATGCTTTTTTGGCAGTACCGTAAGCAACTACAATAACATCCTCCATTGCAACTACATTCTGTTCCATTTGGATGTTTATAACATTTCTGCCAGACACCGGAATCTCTACAGGGTTATAGCCTATACTGCTGAAAATAAGAGTTCCGTTTGCAGGAGCGATAATGGAGTATGTACCATTATCCAAAGTTGAGGTTGCGGCAGTAGTGCCTTTTACCTGAATCCCAACAAAAGGAATAGGTGTTCCTGTTCCTTGTTCAGTAACGGAACCTGTTATCCGCACATTTTGTGCAAAAAGCACACTCTGGCAAACAATATATTAGCCCGTAAATAAACCGAGCAAAAAAAAGTGATTAAATTTGCTCTGTTATGGAAAAAAGGAAGAACTTAACCAGCAAGATAAAGAGTGAGATTGTTTTGTCTTTGCTACGAGGAACG
>Ga0172381_10000305_pt1 | contig 60223 bp, 67 predicted proteins | sample Leawel6488metaG_FD_119754 | JGI IMG/M metagenome (GOLD analysis project Ga0172381, IMG submission 119754) | Leachate microbial communities from a municipal landfill in Southern Ontario, Canada - Leachate well 64-88 metaG | ecosystem: Engineered > Solid waste > Landfill > Unclassified | place... | reverse complement strand
TCGGCTGCAAGCACCGAGTTCCCGAATTTCTTCTTAGCCTCGTCCAGCAGGACGCTGCGGTCGTCGTACCTGTTCGAGAAGTGGGTGAGTATGAGCATCTTCGCCTTGGCCTTCTTCGCAATGGCAGCCGCCTGGCTTGCGGTGCTGTGGCGCTTTTCCTTGGCAAGCTCCTTCTGCTCGTCCGCAAACGTGGAGTCAAGGACGAGAATGTCCGCAAGCTTGCACGCCGCATTCAGCTCGGAGTTGGGCGCGCCGTCGCCGGAATAGACGATTTTCTTTCCGGGCTGCTCGTAGGTGACGTCGGCGTACTTGTACTTCCTGTCCTTGATGGTCACGGTCTTTCCTTCTTCCAGTTCGGAGAAGTTCCTGCCCTTGATTCCGACCTTTTCGCACTTTTCCTTGTCGAACCGGTGCGTGGGCTTTCCCTCAAGCACGTAGCCGAGCGCGTTCGTGCCGTGGTTTGCGTTGAAAGCAGTGACCGTAAACAGCTCGGTCTCGTAGAAGGGCTTCTTGGAAGCCGCAATCTCGACGAACTTGACCGGGAAGTTCGGCCGCAGTTCCTTGGTCGCAAACACAGCATCCAGGAATTTCGCAGTCCCCTTCGGGCCGTAGATTACAAGCTCAGCAGCGCGAGTGGAGAGGTTCATGCTCTGCACCAGGCCGAACAGTCCGAGGAAGTGGTCGGCGTGCAGGTGCGAAAGAAAGATTGCGTCAATCGAGGCGAAGCTCACGTTGTATTTCATCAACTGGCGCTGGACGCCCTCGCAGGCGTCAAAGAGCATAGACTTTCCGTACTTTACCGCCATGCACGAAGTATGGTACTGTTTGGAGGGAAGCGAAGCGCTGGTGCCGAGCATTACAAGACGTATCATCAGATTACCTGTGCTTTGTTTGAGCATTAGGTTTAGCTTTTTGTAGGATTATAACCCTTGGCGAATGGCCAGGTTCAGTCCCTGTCGTACCTGCTGCGGTTCTTGACGTAATCCGCAAACTGCAACAGCACGCCCGTGCACAGCGCGTAATACGCGTATATCGCCGAAAGCTCGGCCCTGGCGTCCTCCTTGAGTATGAGCAGGACTGGGCAGGCTGCAAGAAAGAACAGCGCGGTTACTATCATCACGCGGTCGTCCACCCTGTTCACGTAGGAAAAGACCGCGTAGGCTGCAAAAAGCAGCGCAGAAACCTCCACCAGGCCCTTCTGGTTTGTAAGCACCAGCGGCAGTATTACCAGGAATATCCCAAAGCCCATCGTTGCAAAGAACCAGCGCCTTCCGGGGTAGAAGTTCATCCGGCAATAGGCTTCGACATCTCCTGCCTTCCTGCGCAGCCACCTTCCAAGCGGCCGGGCAAAGAAAAACATGCCGGACACCGCCCTTCCGAAGGCGCTGTTCCTTATCCTTGCGTAGATTGGGATGCGCCTAAGTTGGTTCCTTGCCTTGGAAAGCGCCCGGAACAGCATCGGGAGGCAGAACACGATTGTCGCAACTGCCGCCATCAAGAGGACTATGTACAGCTTGTCCTCGATTCCGGGGTACGAAAACGGGTTTTTGGGCCTGAATACGAACGCCGCGTACGCGTATGCCGCGCACAGGCCCAGGAAAACGTAAAAGAAGACCTCGCGCACTGAACGCATCAGCTGCCCGGTGTCGTAGGTGTCCATATGTCATTTCTGCCTTCGGAAGTTTAAGCGTTTTTCTATTTGTATTCACAGCCTTTTTGGAAAGTCAGCCGCATCAGCAGCCCGGAATTCCCCTGTAGCCCCTCAGGAACTCTCCTGCGAAAGGTATCCTAGCAACCACGATTCCGTGCACCGACGATGCGTTTGCGGCTGCCGCGCCGTTGAGCGAAAAGAATCCCGGGGACTGGGAGTCGAAGAGCGGGTTGGCGTCGCCTTTCGTGAAAAGGTACGTGCTGCCCGAAGCGTCCCTGACTGCGAAGAACGCCCGGTGGATCACCGGGATTGCCGGCGAGCCCGCAAAGACGCGTGCTCCGTACACTATTGCCTGCGGCCGTTGTGCTGTTGAAAAGCTCGCGTTGCCCACCTTTGCAGTCACGACGCACGGCTCGGACTTCTGCCTGCCATTTGTGCATCTTGCATACTCGTACGTGACCGGGCCGTTGGTCTCGGAAAACCCGGCGGGGTTTTCGTAGAATTCCCTGCACATCTGCTCAACGCTGTTGTTGCAGTACGTGCTTATCGACGCGTCAAGCACGGTCGTGTTGTTGCCAAAGGACACCACCCAGGGGTTTGCCCGTGAAAGCAGGCCGTCGTATCCTTCCACCTGCACCGAAGGCGAAAGCGGCAGCACGAGGAGCATGTCGCCGCGCGAGTACTCCGGGTACATCGAGCAGGACGTCACGTAGCTGATTGGCGGAGCGGCAGAAAACAGCGCCGAGAGCAAAAACCACAGCACCGCTATGAACAAAATTCCCGCAAGTGCCTTCAGGAACAGCCTTGGGATGCGGTTGCGTCCTTTCTTTTTAGTCATCGTCCCTTTCCCCAGTAATTGTCGGCGTGCTTGCGTGGCTTTTGCAGGATTACGCACAGGTTGCGCGCCTTCGAACAGTCCTGTTCGTCCGTCCTCCTGCCTCCGGCCTCGTAGAACGCATCAGCGACCTCGAACCCGGCTTTCCTGGCGGCGTACTTCAGTTCGCTTCTGGAAAAGAAATGGTAGTACCGCTTTATTTTGCCACCCCTGCCAGTCGGGAACTCCACTTCCCTGTCCGTGCCAGGAGTCTCGTCCGGGTCGCTCCACACGGTGACGAACGCAAAGCCATTTGGCTTGAGCACCCTGCGGATTTCGGACAGCGCGCGCACCCGGCCGTCATTGGTTGGGATGTGGTGCAGCACTGCAGTGCAAAGCACCGCGTCAAAAAGGCCGGAGGGATGCCTGATGTCCTCGATGTCGGTCCTGGATATCCTGCACGAGTGGGCCCTGCAGGCAGCCGCGACGTTTCTGCTTGCGCTGTGCAGCATCCCTGCCGAGCTGTCGCAGCAGCATATGAACGCCCTTGGAAGCTTTTTGGAAAGCCAGATTGAGTTCCTTGCGTTGCCGCACCCCGCGTCAAGGATTTTTGCGTGCGTCAGCGTGCCCGCCCTTTTCGAGAACCTCCTTTGGAACTCCTCCAAAAAAAGGGGCATCGGCGGGAAGGGCCTTCTCCTGCTCTCGTCCCAGCTTTCGCAAATCCCGTCGTAGGCTTTTTGCACCCCGGCCTTCCAGGCGCCTGTGTCATGTGATTCCTGCACCCCGGCCTTTTGGGTTCCGGCGCCATATGTGTCCTGCACGCCGACGTTTCCGGCGATGGCGTCCTTTGCAGCAGCGGGCCTTTTGGTCCTTGCAGGAGGCTTGCTGGCCTTTGCGGTGCGTGCTTTTGCAATGTGCGGTTGCGCGGCAACAACAGTCCCTTCCGCTTTTTTCGCCACCGTTCAGGCCGCCTCCGCATCAGCGTGCTTCTTTTTCCCGTCCACCCAGGAAAGGGCTATCGCAATCCCAACTCCGCCAAACACCGCAACCGCGCAGTCGAGGTAAGTGAGGAAGCGCTCGGTGAACGTGCCGATTCCAAGAAGGTCGTTCTTCACAAGCAGTATGCACGCAACCAGCCAGGCAAAAGCAAGGGCCTTGTTGCGGTTCGGCGCCCGCGAAAGCGGCAACAGCACGATTCCAAGAAGCGCGAACGCCTGCGGGCTTTTTGAGAAGTAATCCACGAAGTCAATTGACTTTCCGAACTCCTTTGCGCTGAACTGCGGCAGGCACGAGAAGTTCAGGCACGAAAGCCCGGTCTGGCGCACGTGCCAGGCCATGTACATAAGGAACGCGACGAGCCCGGAAAGCGCTGCTGTCAGCACCTCCGGGTGCATTATGTTCGAGAGCAGGCCCTTGACCGACGGCTTGGACTTGGGCAGGTTGGTGGAGTACTCCCACAGGAAGAACAGGAACGCAGTAAGGATGAACACGAGCAGCGTCGGCTGGTGGTCAAGCGCAATCACGAGGCCGCAGAGCGCCGCGGCAAGCGTCCTGCGCGTAAGCAGCAGGTACAGTGCTATGGGAAGCAGCACGTTGCCAAGGCCTATGGGGCTGTTGCGCGTGCCCCAGGTCATAAGGTTGACCGAGGCCATTGCAAGCATTCCCGCAATAACTCCCGCGCGCCAGTCGCCCGCGATTGCCTTTGCAATAGTGTATATCGCGAACGCAAGAAGCGTTGTAAGGACCATCGTGAGGAGCCGCTCGGTCCAGGCAAAGTCCAATCCGGTAAGCATGGCGGTTCCCGCAACTAGCGCGGGGTATGCGGGCAGATGATACGTCCGGGTTACTCCCCCGAACACCAGCTCGTTTTCCGCGTAGTGCCCGGTCTCCATTATGAACACCGCGCGCCCGGCGTGGAGCATCGCGTTGTCCCAAGTCGGAAGGAACCGCTCGGAGCGCTCGAACATCCCCCAGTACGCAATCGAGAACGCAAGCCCCAGCAGTATGAAAAGCCCGGCTGTCTTGAGCAGTTCGTCTGAGTTGAATTTTTGTCCCATCGGCTCACTTTACTTTGTATATCTTCGCGCCGTCAGCGTCGTAAATCTTCTCGAACAGCGCAGGCGTGTCGAACTTTTCGTTTTTCGCGTCCTTCCAGCCGTAGGCGTAGAAGCCCTGGCGGCTGCTTGCGAACACGTACGTTATGTTGTACTTTGCAAGCAGGCCGTGCGCCTCGGTAGCGGAATCCGTGAGGTAGGTGCGCTCGTTGTCCGAGTAGCGCTGGTTGGGGTTGTCGGCAAGCTCCCACGCGCCGCCCATCGAGCATATCTGGAACGCGACCGCAGTGAGCATCTCGCACGCGAACATGTCTCCTGCGAAGTGCGACTGGTGCGGCAGGTTGTCGTACGCCCACTCGGCGGCATTGATTTCGCCGGTTGTCACGACGGGGTCGTACCAGCCCGAGAGCGAGCCCTTCATCTGGGGGAACGTGTACGCTGCGGCCAGGTAGATGCAGGCGGCCAAAAAGACGATGCTGACTAGTGTCCTTCTTTCCAAGCAAGATACCCCATTGAGGCGTTGATTACTGCAAGCAGGGCCAGCGCGGTCCAGAAGTTCAGGCCGATGGTGAACGTGAGCGCAACGAACGCGATGCAGCAGATGACTATGGAAAAGAACACGCTTGCGCAGGCGGTCTCGACGATTCCCAAAAACAGCGGCGCGTTGCCCTTTGCCTTGTCGTGCCCCGTGGTGCCCCACTTCGGGTCGAGGCGCAGGAAGAGCCAGCCCGGAAGAACTAGCGCGAATGCGAAGACGGCTATGGTGCGCGCGATTTCAAGCAGTCCAAGCGGGGCAAGGAGTTCCATGTTTCCGTCATCCGTCTATGCGATATATTTCCGTGCCGTCCTTTGAATAGGCTTGCGTGAACGTCCGCCAGCGGGCAAAACCCGGGTCGCACTTGTAGCTGTCCTTTTCGTCCTGGCTGTAATAGGCGTAAGTTGCGTTGAGGCCGTGCGCAATCGAGAGCGCCTCCGCCTCGGATTGCGTGCAGAAGAACCTCTTCATCAGCTCAATTCGCCTGCCGTTCTCGCCGTCGCCTATGGCGTTCACCCAGCCCCACCACGCGCCAACGGCGCGGAAGCGGCCCGCGTAGCTGTCGATGGGCGAGTTGTGCTTCTCGTGCGAGGCAAACACCGTGCCCACGGGAGTGTTGTTCGCAATCCACTGCCCCACCTCGACGTCCGCGGCAGTAAGGCCCACCCATCGGTTGTTGTCCCACCAGGCAGTAGTCATCAGTGATGACAAGCTTGAAATCAGAAAGAAAACCGCAAGCAAAATCCAGCCCCACGTTCTGAGCCTCTTGGCGAAGTCATATGCTGCAAAGCCGGCGCAGATGCCGGTTGGCACGAACATGAACACGAAGAACTTGTTCAGGTCCCAGTCAAGCCCCGGCAGCGTGAGCAGGTTAGGCACTACGAACAGGCCTAGCCCAAGGAGGCAGAGCAGCGCGTACTCGCCCCGTTCGACTCCCGCGAACTTCTTCTGTTTTCCCGGCAGGGCTGCTGCGAACGCGATTGCTGCAAGCACGAACGCCACGAACGCAATCCCGAGGTTCTTTGCATAAAACGCCGCAAACCCCACGGCGTCAGTTGGCGCAAGCCACCCGAAGTGCAGGGCAAGAGGGTAGGATGAGGAGTGGATTCCAGTTGAGAGCACGAGAAGATAAAGCGGCACTCCCGCAACAGCTGCACCCAAGGAAAAAAAGCCAAGGTGTTTTGCGGACTTTGCAATCTTCTGCCCCGACAGCGTGTCAATCACTGCCTTGAGCACCGCGGCAAGCCCGCACGCCGGAGCAGCATAGAAGTGGAATGGCACCGACAGGCCGCACAAGAGCCCGGCAAGTGCGTTCTTTTTCCAATCGCCCTTGGATTCAAGCACAAGGAGCAGGGATGCAAGGAAGAGCACGAGGCCGGCCATTATCGCGCGCTGGGGAAGCAGGAACCCGGGTATGAGCGAAGGCATCTGGTACTCGCCCCAGTCGTTGTCGTGCGCCTCGTAGGTAATCGTGTTCCACGCCTGGCCGGGGTTTCCCCAAAGCTGTGGCAGTACCTTGGTGAATGCGAGGCTTCCGCAGAACAGCACAAGCAGCGCAGCAAAAAGCGCCTTCTTCCTGTCCGCGCAAAGCCGCAGCGCGACCAGATAGCACAAAAGGAAGAAGAACGCGGGGTAGATGGAGTTCTCGACCCGCATGCAAGCCATCTGGTCGATTCCCGTGAATTTTGCGTTGATTGCTGTGAAGAAGTCGGAGAACCAGTGGTAGTTGAGCGGCTCGCCTGCAAGGAACGGCACCTGCGGCGGGAAGTTGCCCAGGTTCACCGTGCGTATCACAGGCACGTGGGCGGGGAAGTCGCCCCAGTTCCAACCGCCGACGATGATTCCGTACTCGCTGTCGGCCCAGAGCGTTGCGTTGTTTATTGAAATGAAAGCGGCGAATACGAGTATTGTCGCGATGATGATTGCGTAGTGCGCCTTGAGCTCGGAAAGTATTCCCGTTGCGAACGCCTTTTTGCCCTGTGTCTTTCCTGAGTTCGACGAAAGGAGCGCAAGCGTTGCCGCAACCACGACCATCGCAACTGCAATCAAGCCGCGGGAATACCCCAAGACCAGCGAGATTACGTACGTGATTGCGCAAAGGCTGGAAAACGACAGCGCGTAGGCAATCCCTGCCCTGGCAAGTACCGCAATGCCGGAAAGCAGCGGCCCGAGGAAGAGCCAGTTTATGCAGAAGAACCCGATTATCGCCGCTGCGCCAAGTGTTTGGCTTCCAGTAAAAAGCGCGGCAAGGACAAGCAAGAAGAACGCGGCAAGCGCCAAGGCCTGGCCGCCTACCTTCTGCCCGAGGATGCCCTTCATCTTATTTCAGCCTCTGGCGAAGCCTGACGATTCCCCAGAACATGTCCCAGATGTCGTTCTTGAGCCGCATCGTGGTGTTTGCCTGCTCGCGCCACACTACCGGGATTTCGGAAACAACCAGGCCCTGCCTTTGCGCAAGCACCAGTATCTCGGTGTCCCAAAGCCAGTGCTTTTCCTTGGCCCTCGCGCACAGGTCCTTCGCGACTCCCCTGCGGAATGCCTTGAAGCCGCACTGGTGGTCCGAGACCTTGGAGCCAAGGATTACGCGCACCAGCCAGTTGAACACCTGGCTGAAAAAGAGCCTGCCTGCGCCCCTGCTTGCTTTACTCTTGCGCAGGTAGCGCGAGCCGGTCGCGATGCCGGTCTTTCTTGCAGCGTCAAGAAGCGCGGGAAGGTGCGAAGTCTCGGTCGCCTGGTCGGCATCGATGTACGCGACTACGTCGCCCGTTGCCTCCAGGAACCCTCGGCACACCGCGCTCCCGCGGCCTGATTTCCTGTTTGCGTGCGACACCTTCAGAAACGGGTACTTTCGCCAGAGCCGGTTGGCCTCTTCAAAGGAGCCGTCCCTGCTGCCGTCCTCGGCGATGATTATCTCGAAGTCCTTTATGTTGGCGTCCTGCAGGCTACGCTGCACCGCAAGCACGCAGCCTTCCAGCTTGTCCTTCTGGTTGTAGGCCGGCACGATTATCGACACGGAGACCTTTGCCAAAGACCTTGCCAATACCCCACTTGAAAACAAAAACGGGCCCGCCGAGACTTTCACAAGGGGCGCTTTTGCGCCCGATGCTTTGAACTCGGGACCTACTGGTGTTTCCCATCATAAATGTCAGGGAACCCCTATGCAACTTATGGTATTCGGAACCAGTCGCTCTATCCAGGCTAAGCCACGGGCCCGCTTGAATAAATTTGTCGGTTTTGGTTTATAACCTGCAAGGCGGATGCGGTTTTTGCATCCCCGATTGAACTATCCGTGGATTTGAAATAAACGCTGCAGTTATGTCAAAGGCCCTGCAAGAGCTTTTGTCATGAAAAAGGCAATCCCCCCGGCAGCGCTGGCGGCAGCCGCGGCGGTGCTTCTTGCCCTCGCGTTCTTTGCGGGCGCAACCTATGCTTCCGCACTGCAGGGCAAGTCCTACGGTTGCGGCGTCCAGACCCTTTTCTCTCCAGGCGCCGAGCCGGCAATAGTCTCGCTTTTTTCCTCGTCCGAAAGGTCCATCTCGGTCGAGATCTACCAGTTCTCCTACACGCCCCTTTCCGAGGAGCTTGAAAGGAAGGCTTCGCAGGGCGTGCAGGTGCGCGTAATCCTCGACCGCACGGTCACCACCAACTACGCAACCGCACGCGAGCTCGCCTCGAAGGGCGTGCTGGTACGCTTTGCTCCCGAGCACTTCGCGCGGCTGCACTCCAAGTTCGCGGTCATCGACTCCGCAGTAGTGCTCGTGGGCAGCACCAACTGGTCGTTCCACGCGATGTTCCTCAACCGCGAGGCAGCAGTCGCGCTTTCAGGCTGCGGGACGGTTTCGCAGTTCGACTCAGTCTTTGAGGAGGACTGGGCCGCTTCCGAGCCGTTCCTATCCTGAGCATGCGTGGCCGCAAAAACCACCCCCGTGCAAGCGAAACGTTTTCAATGCCTCGCTGGCCAAACCTTATTTGCATCAGCATGAAGCACGAAAAGGCCGGGAAGAAGGCCGCCGGAAAGGAAGCGGAAACGGGTACTGCAAAGGACTCGGAAAAGGGCGCCGAGATTACCGTCGGCCCCGCAACCCGCAAGGAAATCTACTCCATCTTCATCCTGTCCCGCGAGTACTTCCCCTACGCGAACTTCTCCTCCAACGAAATTGTCCGGCGAATCGAGTCCAAGTCCTACGTCTACCTGGTCGCCCGCATAAAAGGCAAGCTCGCTGGCTACCTTGACTACGAGGTACTGGAGGACCACGCGAAAATCCTCGGGCTTGCGGTGCTTTCGGAGTGCCGCAACCGCGGCGTCGCAAGGGCGCTAGTCAACGCCGCGCTCAACGCAATCCAGGCCTCCGGCTTCCGGCGAGTCTTTCTTTTCGTGGCAAAGGACAACGAGGTCGCGCAGAAAATCTACAAGGAGTTCGGCTTTTCGTGCTTCGGCACGCTGGAGCGCAAAATCAACGACAAGGACGTCCTGCTTTTTGAGAAGCAGCTGCTTCCAGTAGCGGGAAATTAGTGGTTTGGCAGGAAACAGAAAGGTTGCAATCGGCACACCGTCTAAAGCGGTTTCTTGCACCCGCACCTGTCCTGGTGCGCCTTGCCGAATTCCGGGTTCTTCAGGGCTTCCTCGCCGTATATCGCCGGGCCGTCCACGCAGGCAAGCCACTTGCCCATCGCGCAGTGGCCGCACACCCCGAAGCCGCACTTCATGTAGCGTTCTACTAGAAGCTGGGAGGGCACGCCGTGCTTTTGGCACGCCTTTGCAACCGCTTCCATCATCCGCTCCGGGCCGCAGGAGAAAACCATATCGTATTTGGCGCCCTTCGCCGAGAGCCGCGCCTCAAGCTCGTCCACGCTCGTGCCTGCCTTCCCTTCGCTGCCATCGTTTGTCAAAAAGCACGTGTCGCAGCACGCTTTTTTCATAAGCAGCGCCTTGGTGCGCGCGCCAAGAATGGCCTCGGCGCTCTTTCCGCTGTCCTTCCCAACCCGCGCTAGGAACCGGAGCGGCCCGAAGCCGTAGCCGCCGCCCACCATCAGCCACTTCTTTCCCTTCTGCTCGAAACCGTGGCCAAGCGGGCCGCGGATGTAAATGTCATCACCAGCCGTTAGCTTGGAGATTTTTTCGCTTACCGGCCCGGCGTTAGCCACGCAGATTTCAAGAGTTGGCTTGTTCTCCGCGATGCTGATGGGCTTCTCATCCACTCCGGGAACCCAGACCATCACGAATTGCCCCGGCTGGGCGAAAGCGAGCTCGGCTTCCAGGACTAGGCGAACGACTTTTTCGTTTTCTTTTTCAGCCTTGAGGACTTTGGTCTTTATTGGAAGCATTCTTTTTCGCACCGTTCGTCTTTTTTGCCTGCTATTCCATCTTTATGTCTGAAACCTTCGCATAGCCTTCGGATTCCATGAACTCAACTAGCTCTTTTGAAATCTCCGCAAACGCGTTCTTGCGGTAGCACACCGCGCTGCCGATTGAAACCGCGGTTGCGCCTGCCATCAGCATCTCTGCAGCATCGGTCCCGGTCGTAATCCCGCCGCCACCGATTATTGGCAGGTCAACTGCCTGCCTGATTTGCCAGACGCAGCGAAGGGCTACGGGCTTGATTCCCGGGCCGCTCAGGCCGCCAACCTTGTTCGCAAGATAGGGCTTCTTTGCATAAGCGTCTATCCACATCCCTGAAAGGCAGTTGATTGCGGTGATTGCGTCAGCTCCGCCCTTCTTTGCCGCGATTGCGATTTCAGCGATGTCGGTCACGTTAGGCGAAAGCTTGACTGAAACAGGCAGCTTCACTGTTTTCTTCACAGCCCGCACGATTTCCTCGGTTGCAGCCGGGTCTGCAGAGAACATCTTCCCCTCGCGGCTTACGTTGGGACAGGATATGTTAAGCTCAATCATCGCAGGCTTGGCTGATTCCATAATCTTAGCAGCCTGGGAAAATTCTTCGGCATTCTTTCCAAAAACGGAAGCGATTACCGGCACTCCGGACTCCTTGATTGCCCTCTTGATTTGCTCGGACTCCTCCTTGACCCCCGGGTTGGACAGCCCGATTGCGTTCATCACTACCTGGCCGTGAATCATCGCGGTTGGGTTGGGGTGCCCCGGCCGCGGCTCAAGCGAGCAGGACTTCGAGGTGACTGCGCCAGCGCCCTCGTTTGCCGCCCTTATCAACAAGTCGGCGTAGTTGCTGCGCACCCCGGCTGCAAGCACAAGCGGGTTGCGCATCTTGACTCCAGTGACAGTGACTTCGAGTTTGGCCATGTTGATTACCGCGACTTGCTTTTTGCCCTTTGATTTCTTTCCATTCCAATATTATTAATTGTGCGTCACCAAATCAACTTCCATGGAAAACAAGCCAACTGATTTCTGCGGCCTTTCGCTCCGTTTCCACCCCGACGTGTACGAGCCGTCCGACGACTCCGAGCTCATGGTCGAGGCGGCGAGGAAGTTTGCGTTTGGCAAGGTACTGGACTTGGGCTGCGCAACCGGCGTGTTCGGGATAGCTTGCGCCCAAAGAAAGGAAGTCTCCTCGGTTGTTTGCGCTGACTTGAACCCGTCTGCTGTGGAGATTGCAAGGAAGAACGCGGCATTGAATGGCGTGGAAAAGAAAATGTCCTTTGCCCAAACCGACCTCTTTTCCGCTTTCGAAAAAGGCGCAAAGAACGAACTGTTTGACGTAATCGGCTTCAACCCACCCTACCTTCCCACCACTCCCGCAGAAAGGGTCCACGGCACGCTCAACCTGGCCTTTGACGGCGGAAAGAGCGGCAGAAAAATCACTGACTTGTTCCTAAAGAGTTTCGACAGGCACTTGGCGCAAGGCGGGGTCCTCATATTGTTGCAAAGCAGCCTTTCCGGAATAGGAAAGACCATCGCAATCCTTGAAAAGAAAGGTTTTGAAGTCGAAAAGCTCCCCTCAAAAAAATTCTTCTTCGAGGAAATCTGCGTGCTCGTGGCAAGAAAGGTGAGTGAACCGGAAAACGCTTCGCCGGAGAAGAAGAAAAGACACGGGCCCGCAGGGATTTGAACCCTGGACCTACTACTTAGGAGGTAGTCGCTCTGTCCAAGCTGAGCTACGGACCCGCCTACTAATCTTGGGCTACAAAAGTAAATAAGGCCATTCAGTTGATTTGCAGGCCGCTTGCGGCCAAAAAACCGTCAATTGCCGTCATCTGGATAATATTAAAAGGTGGATTGCGAAATAATTGATGGTTTATTTCTTTGGAAAGCGGACAAGTTGTTGCCGCTAAAACCATTTTTGGGGTGTATTGAAAACATGGCAAAGAAAGACGAATTAACTATGCAGACCATCGGCTCGTACGCGTTCCTAGTCGGCGTGCTCCTGGCGCTTGTCGTCGGGTTCTTCGGCGGCTTCGGCATCGGGTCGGAAATAATCCTGCTCACCCTGGGTGTGCTCGGGTTGATAGTCGGTCTTGTGAACATCACCGAGAAGGAGATAGTGCCATTCCTGGTTGCGGCAATCGCAATCAACGTGTCGCTCGGCTCCCTTTCGACTGTGATCAAGAACGTGCTCGGAATAATCCCCGCGTTCGCAGGCATTGCAGCCGGAATCGTGACTGCCCTCAACTACCTTATGGTGTTCGTGTCACCCGCAGCGGCGGTCGTGGCAATCATCGCCATCTGGAACATGTCCAAGGACCAGTAAATAGCTGGACCTGAAAACAAGTGCCGCTTTCGCGGCCATTTCCCTTTTTCTTTTCCTCTTCTTTTTTCTGACTTCTTTTATTTTCCTTCCAGCACACGCGCTTTTCTAAAAATAGCCCCCTACTCGTAGGCGGATACGCCGGGCTTGTCGGTTAGCCCCTTCCACAACAGGTAGGCGACCACCAGCCCGCAGGCTGCGTAGAACGCGTAGTCCGTCGGGGTCATTGCAGTCGCAAGCAGCATATCAGTCTTCGCCTAATCCACTTACTTGATGACTGAATACCCTTAAAAAAAGCCGCAACCGCTCTGAAGCCGGAAGGCCAAGTTTCAAGTGCATTGAGCTTCTTCTCAATAGTTGAGTAATATTAAGTAAGTGAAAGTAATAGGGTATTAGAAACCACTAGGAAGTGACCGAAATGCCTAAGGCTGCCAACTACACCGATGAGGAAATCTTGCTCGCATTGATATGGACCATGCCCAAAAGGATGACCAAGGGCCAGGTCGGACGCATCCTGGGCATCAAGTCCGCAGGCCAGAAGCACTGGCGCGAGCGCTTCGAGAAGCTTGCAGCAAAGGGCCTGGTCTCGATTGAGACTCTGGATGCAGGCGAGCTGTTCCACGGGTCGCCAATCCTCAAGTACTACCTTTCCGAGGAGAATCTCGAGGCAATATGGCGCCAGTATTTCATCCACTACGACGAGCGCCACTGCCTTGTCAACGACCCGTTTTTGACGCCGTTTTCAGCGGGGCTGTGGAACGTGACCAGCTCGGCTGAGTTTTCCAAGCTGGTGGGCTCCAAGTTCAACTACCAGTTCATCTGCGCCAAGAACGAGGCGAACCCGATAAACCCCCTGGTGCGGATAAAGTCCGTAAGCAAGGAGAAAATCTGGAAGATTATGGATGCGGTGCTCTCGATTGGCTGGAAGACCGAGGCGTACCGCAGGAAGCCCGTGCTCATGGACACGCTGTCCTCCGAGCAGAAGAAGGTTTTCAAGGTCGTGAACGCTCTTTACGAGGGGCAGGCTGCGGCGCACCCGGCGGACTACAAGAAATACTCGGCGCGGTTTGAGAAGCACTTCAAGTACTACCTCTAGCTTTGGGGTTTTTGCCTCTCCCTTATTTTTTAGCCGCTTTTCGGTGCCCGGGCCTTGTGGGAACCTATTGCCCCTTCGATAATCTTGATGGTATATGCAAGAAGCAACGGGCCGATTACGAACCCGAAAATCCCGAAGACTATGATTCCCCCAAGCATGCCTATGAGCATTATGAACGGGTGGATGTGCGACCGGTGGCCCACATACCGCGAGTAGAGGAAGAACTCGACCCCGATCATAAGTACCAGGCCAGTCAGGACGACTCCCCACATCGTGGGGTACTGGTTGGTTGAGAAGTAGTAGAGCGCCAACGGTATCCAGACCAGTTCCGGGCCGACGCTTGGCGCGAATGCAAGTATCACTATCAGGACTGCAAAGACCAGGCTTGCCTGCACGCCTACCAGGGAGAAGCCGACGAACGCTATCACCCCTTCCAGCACCGAGAGCAGGACGTTGCCCAAAATGATTGCGTCAGCGGTATGGCCGAGTTCGGTAATCAGCCTGTCCTTGTTCCGAAACGGCAGGTATCTCTTCAGGTGGACTGTCAGCTCGTCCCAGTTGCACAATAGGTAGAATATGCCGTTCAGGGTGACGAGTACGCCGAGGACGAATGTGGGGATGGATTGGACCGAAGAGTTGACTGCGTTGTCCATGGTCAGGACAATCCACGCCTTGAGCCCGACCGTGTCGACGTTCAGGGTCTTCAGGAACGGCTGGGACACGAACGCGTCGATTATGTTGGTTATTCCCCTGCCGTCCGCGGTCTGGCCCATCTCGTTCAGGATTTCCAGCGATATCAGGCCGATGGGCACTATGATTAGCAGCGTCGTGATTATCATGCAGGACCAGGCCGCCAGCGTGTTGCCAAGGCGCGGCTTCAGCAAAAGAAAGAGCGGCCGGATGAGGTATGCCAGGATGTATGCGGAGATGATTGCGCCCACGAAAGGCAGCACCATCGATGCCGAGATGTAGATGAGCCCGATGACCACTGCCCAGAACAGGTAGTTCTGGAGCGCAAGCCTGTGAAGCAGATTCATAACGCAGCAACTACTCCCAATCCCAAATCCTTCTCAATCAATTCCCGTCGTTTCGCAAAAACCCGCCCGCGGAATCGCCGATTTTGCGGAAAGCCGGATACCCATAGGTTAATTATTAGGTATTATCCTATTATATTAGTAACATATTACGTTGGTAACATAATACGACGTTCGTATTAGCGGATGTCGGGTTTTGGGCAAGGGGTTGGTAAGCATGGATAACACGCAGTATCGGAAGCTATTTGGCTCCATTTTCGTATTGGTTCTTCTTCTGTCACAGGCAGCCAGCGCAATCCAGGAGCCGGTTGACCTCGGTGCGGCCAGCAGTTTCGTCATCGTAGCGCAGACCAAGATTACGGACGCCAACCCGTCAGCATCCCTCATCACCGGAGACGTCGGGATTGACCCGGCCGCAGGCTCGCTCATAACCGACGTATCGTGTACCCGCGTGGTCGGGAACATATACCAGAATAATGCCGGATACACCGGCGGCTACAATACAAACACCACCTGTGCTGTTGAGAATGCCACATTCACCCTTGCAGTACAATCCGCAATGGCAACCGCGTACGGCAACGCACGCGGACGGACCTTGCCGGACAACATCTCGCTTGGGGCAGGCCACATCGGCGGCATGACGCTCTATCCCGGGCTTTACAAATGGAGTTCCGACGTTGACATAATAACCGACGTCACCCTTGACTGCCTGGGCAACACCAGCGGCGTGTATATCTTCCAGATAGCCGGGACCCTCGACGTCAGCAATGGCCAGCAGGTCATACTCGCCGGCGGCTGCCAGGCAAAGAACATCTTCTGGCAGGTCGACACCGGCGTGACGCTTGGGACGACGTCCGCCTTCAAGGGCACTATCCTTGCCGGAACGGCGATTACGGTAAACAGCGGCGCATCAATAACCGGAAGGGCATTTGCGCAGTCCGCAGTAACCCTGGGCGGTAATGCCGTCACGTTCCCTGCTGATGCGACGGATTCAACCGCACCGGCAGTAACTGCAGTGACTCCCGCATCAGACACTTGGAGCGCCAGCGCCACGCCCGCATTCACTTTCAACTACACCGACGCTTCAAGCGCAACCGCATCCTGCACCCTGTTCGTGGCAGGAGCGCCCATGGGCACGAATGCCCTTGTTGTCAACAGCACAAACACCGCAATCACCGCCAACGCTTCCTTGAGCCAGGGCAGCAACAGCTGGTACGTAAACTGCTCCGACCTGTCAGGAAACGCGGGCAGCTCAACTGCTAGGGTAGTCCTGGTGGATGCTGTCAACCCCGCCGCGGTAATCAACAACGTCAACGAGGTGAGCAGCGGCAACGGCACAAGCAACGCCGCGCTTTCCGTCAACTTCTCCGCGAGTGACGCCAACATAAAGAACTGGACCCTGTCGGTATACGATTCCGCATGGACGCTGCTGCAGGGCTGGACTGAAACCACTTCCAACCTTTCCGCGGTAAAGACGTACGCCGCCACTGCAAACGGCACGTACTACGCGAACCTGTCCGTGTGGGACAACTCCCTCAACGCCAACACCACCTCGTTTACAGTCATTGTTGACCAGTCCGCGCCGGTAATCAACACCATCTCCACCAGCCTCGTGACCGGCAACGCCGCGACACTCACCGTCAATGCAAGCGACTCGTATTCGGGCGTGAACAACTGCACCTACAGCGGCGCCGGGACCGGAAACATGGTCTTGGCCGGCGGGTTGTACGCAGCAAGCCTCACGAGCCTGAGCGCGGTCACCGCGTACACTGCCAACGTCACCTGCATCGACAAGGCCGGTAATTCGGCAAGCCGCACCACCAGCTTCACCACTTCGGGCTTTATTGCGCACTTGCCCGTGGACTTGGGGTTTGCGAGCAATTTCGTCATACTGGCAAAGACCACGGTCACGGACGCCAACCCCTCAGTTTCCAACATCAGGGGGGACGTCGGGGTTGACCCTGCCGCAGGCTCGCTCATAACCGGCGTATCCTGCACAAGAGTGGTCGGGACGATATTCGAAAACAATGCCGGATACACCGGCGGCTACGATTCAAACGTCACCTGCGCTGTTGTCAACGCCACGTACGTGCTTGCGGCCAGGTCCGCAATGGAGACGGCGTACGCCAATGCATCCGGGCGGACTTTGCCGGATTATACTGAGCTTGGAGCAGGGAACATCGGCGGGATGACGCTCGCGCCCGGGCTTTACAAGTGGGGCACCGGCGTGACGATACCTACTGACGTCACCCTGTCTGGAAACTCGACCGGCGTGTGGATATTCCAGATAGCCGGGACATTGGGCATAAGCCCTGCCACCAAGGTCATCCTGGCCGGCGGCGCGCAGGCAAAGAACATCTTCTGGCAGGTCGCAGGACAGACCACGCTCGGCACGACCTCCGAATTCAAGGGAATCATCCTTGACCAGACTGCAATCGTCATAAACACCGGCGCAAAATTGAACGGAAGGGCGCTGGCGCAAAGCGCGGTCACCATGGACGGCAATAACATCTCGGTAATGGACACAGCGGTGACCCTCGACTCGCCCGCCGCAGGTTTCAGCACGACCAGCACGTCGATAGATTTCAAGTTCCTGGCGATTGACAATATCGCAGCCACGATGAACTGCTCGCTGTTGGTCGATAACGTGTTGAAAGGGACGAACCCCTCGATAGCAAACAACACGGTCACGACGTTCACCGTTTCGGGCCTGTCAACCGGCGCGCACGTCTGGTCCGTCACCTGCCTCAACGCCGCAGGCAACATCGGCAACTCGTCGGTGCAGCTCTTCACGGTCCAGGCCAACCAGCAGTCATCAGGCGGCTCCAGCGGGGGAAGCCAGACTGTCGGCGCCGGAAGCTCGACTTCAAGGACGCAGACGTCGACGTATACCGTCAACGTCGGGGGCGGCAAGACCTGTAACGTTGCGGTGACGCGGACGATTTCAAGCTCGTCAAACCCCTCCACGGTCACGACGACGCTCCAGAACACCGGCGGCAGCGGCTGCGCAATTGAAGGGTTTGCGTTCACGGACACGATCCCCGCCAGCTTCGCCTCGATGAATGAGATAACGTTCAGCCCGGCGTACACGTCAAGCAACGGCCGGAACGTGACGTTTGCGTTCCCGTCATTTGCAAGCGGCGCGTCCAAGACACTCGTCTATTCGGTAGGCAGGTACGTTGACCCGTCGGCGCTTGCCGCGTTCAGCGTGTACACGATGGCGAACAAGGCGGCCGTAGCCGCTCCCACAGCAACAGTGGCCGTATCAACGACGCCGGTCCAAGTACCGACTGCGGTCGCGCCTGTTGCTTCGCCCGTGCCGACTGTGCAGCAGCAACAGCCGACGCCCGTGAAAACAGTGTCCGGGTTGAGCAACGACGTAATCCTGGGCATACTGGCCGTCGTGGTCGTATTGGGTGCGGGTTACTACTTGTATGCAACTAGAGGAAACAAGAAGAAGAGAGAAGAATAGAGGTGGGTTTTATGGCTAAGGATAAACACGGACGGGTCCTAGACAAGGACTTCGAAGCGGGAATCACGAACAGGGCTGGCGAGTTCCAGAAGGAAGTTCAGGGCGGCATAAACCGGGCGCAGAAAATCGCGCGGGACGACATACACCAGGCGCAGAAAATCGCGCAGGACGACATGGTCAAGGCCCGGAAGTACGCGTACGAAAAGAACGACGAGATTGAGAACGCCATAAAGGAGCATCCCAAGTCGTTCGTGGTCGGGTCGTTTCTCGGCGGGTTCATACTGGGCGCGCTGGTAGCCAAGGTGAACAAATGAGCTCCTTCGACTCGATACTGTCTTTTATCGAGGGCGTCAAGAGCGTGATAGATGTCTCTGGAGCAATCCAGGGCACTATCTCGGATGCCATATCCAGCGGCATCCGGCACGCGTTCAGCAGCATCAAAAAACAGGTTGAGCATGCCCTGGTAAGAATAGCCGTCATGCTTTTGGGCGTTTTTTTCATGATTTGGGGCGGGGCGCAATTCATCGACAACTTCATGCCATACCGTGGCCTGGGGTTCATCATCATCGGCGCGTTGTGCGGCATCGGCGCACTGGTCTTTCTCAAGGGAGACTCAGCTGCGTAGGCAGGCGGACTTGGACACTAGATTGGCGTTGCCCAGCTGATGCGCTTTTGGCGACTGAATACCCTTAAAAAAAGCTAGCGGCCAATCAACTAAGCACACGCCAACGGATGATGACATGCCTGTTACGACCCACAAGTCCACGATTGCCTCCGATTCATTCATAGTCACCCCTTGGGAAGTCAAGGGCGACATCGACTATGACAAGCTCATCCGCGACTTCGGCACCCAGCCGCTCACCAAGAAGCACGCCGAGCTGATTGAGAAGCTCGCAGGCAAGAAGAACCACATGCTTGACCGCAACATCTTCTTCTCGCACCGCGACCTCGACTGGTTCTTGGGGGAATACCAGAAAGGAAAGACTGTTGCACTCTACACCGGCCGCGGGCCTTCCGGGCCGATTCACCTTGGCCACCTGATGCCGTGGTTCTTCACGAAGTACCTCCACGACGCCTTCAAGTGCCAGCTGTATTTCCAGATGACCGATGACGAGAAGTTCCTGTTCAAGGACTCGCTCTCGCAAAAGGAAACCTACGGCTGGTCTATGGAGAACGCCTTGGATGTCATGGCCGTAGGCTTCGACCCGGAGCGCACCAAAATCCTGATTGACACCAAGAGCATAGCCAAGCTCTACCCCCTTGCATTGGAGGTTTCCAAGCGCGTCACATATTCCACTGCCAAAGCAGTCTTTGGCTTTGCGGACAACTCCAACATCGGCGAAATCTTCTTCACAAGCATCCAGAGCGCGCCGGCTTTCCTGCCCTCGGTTGAGGCCCGGGCAAAGACGGGCGCAAAAGGCGACGAGGTCGTGCCCGTGCTCATCCCCTACGCCATTGACCAGGACCCGCACTTCCGCGTCACGCGCGACGTAGCTGAAAAGATTGGCTTTCCCAAGCCCGCTGCCATACACTCCACGTTCTTTCCCTCGCTTGCCGGCGCAGGCAAGATGAGCGCTTCCGACCCGCTTTCGGCAATCTACACAACTGACGACGAGGCCACGATACGCAAGAAGGTCGGCCGTGCGTTCACGGGCGGCAGGGCCACGGTTGCGGAGCAGCGCAAGCTCGGCGGCAACCCCGAAATATGCAGCGTCTGCCAGTACCTCAAGTTCTTCTTCGAACCAGATGACAAAAAGCTGGAGGAGCGCCTGCGGGCGTACAGGGCAGGCGAAATCCTTGATGGCGAGAACAAGGCCTACCTGGCTGACAAGATTGTTGACTTCCTGAAGGAACACCAGAGGCGCCGCGAACAGGCAAGAAAGGTACTGGACAAGGTAATCGACTGAATCCAAGGCAGTAGCATACCCAACGTCCAGGGGTTGTGCTCAATTAATTTGAATAAAGCGCCTATTGGCTTTATATTTTTACATTTACCAGTAGGTATTTCGAAGAGCTTCCGCCGCCGGTTTGCGTTAATGTACCAAGTGCGACGAGCTCTTTCAGGTCTTTTATTGCAGTAGGATGGGATATTCCCGCAATTTTTGCGTATTTTGGCGCGGTAAGCTCTGCGTTCTCCTTCAGGTATTCGATTGCTTTCTTTTGACGTTCGCTTATCGTCCCAAATGGCTGCGCCTTGCGGCGTGAAAGCGGTCCGAAAAGGGTGATACGGAACATGGTGCCAATCTCCTCGAAAAGCGGGTCCGGCAACTTGTTCTTTCGCATAATACGATACATTGCCTTGATTCCAAGGTTGAGCCCTTCGCCCCACTGGCTGTCGTTTAGGAGGCGGTACGTTATCGGATTACGGTGCTTGCGCGTGTCCGAGAAGTTCTTGAGTGTCTGACCGGGCAGCAAGCTCCCCGGATTGGTTATCTCGATGCGGTCATCGTAGATTTCCATGAGCGTGCCATTCGGGTCATAATAGTCCCTGTGGCCCACTGCGTTGGTCAGCGCCTCGCGCAGCACTTCATCCGGAATCATGGGGCGTTCTACCCGCATCATCCCGTCGATTTTTGAAAAAGTTCCCGCTTTTTCCTTTGCCGTCTTGAATACCGTGTCAAGAAGTTCCGGGAGCGTATCGGAAAAGCGTTTGTCGTATTCGAGCGTCTCAATCAGTTTTTCCTTGCCCCGGAATTTTACGAGTCGGATTTCAGGATTCATAAGGAAGCGGCTCACGTCTTTTGCAAAGAACAGGGTTGCCGCGTTTTTCAGGTAAAAGTCACCGATTGAGTTGGCAACGCCCAGGCTCGCCAATATCGACTTCATCGAGAATGGTTCGTGTTTCTTGCGGTCAATCCCTTTCTTTTCAAGCAGGCGCAAGACTTTTTTCTCATCCAAATCCTCAAGCCTTGCGGAGGACTTGTTCTCCTCGAAGGAAAGCGTTCCCCTTTGCTGGAGGAATGTTGCCAGGTTTGGGCCATACACTTCCTCGTTTATCGACCCGACGCGGCGGAATATCGCCTTTTTTAGGAAGCAGACCTCGGATGACGGCAACGCATCGACCTTGATGATGATAATTTTCTTGCCGTCAGTCACGTGCTCTGTAGCCTCATAATGCGGTTTTTGGTGCAATTGGGAAACGATGCCTGCCAGCTTCTGGAACGCCGTGTCAGTATCGTCAATACCGGTAATTACGGCCTTCCTGCTTTTTTCCACGCCCACTACGACGTATCCGCCAAGGGTGTTCGCGAACGCGCATATCGTCCGGGCTATTGCTTCGGTAAACTCCATGCTCTTTTTGAATTCGAGCGAAACGCCTTCGTCCGAATTCAAGAGTGACCTTATCTGCGGCTCATCCATAGTAAAATTATAAAGTTAATTAGTATTTAATACTTGTTAATAATCATGTTTTCACGAGCTAAGGTCTTATTTAAGCTTACTTTAAATTACTTATCTTAAAGTAGCTTTTTCCACCCCTTTTCCGCTAAAACTTAAATACTTATCCATATATACTAATACTAATGGTGCATGACAGTGCCCGTAAAGGAGTTCCTCTTCTCAAAGCATTACCGGGAAGACAAGGACATTGACACGGAGCTTGCATGCGATTGCATCCATACGGGGAAAAAGGAGCTTGAACAGGAGCCGAACAAGTTCAAGTCAAGCAAAAAATACCGTGCCGGCGAGCTCATAGTGGTCCACCGGGAGTATGACGAGTATTATTTCGTGATTACGGCCTACTGGAATCTGCGGGGAAAGAAAGATGGACTTCGAAAATAAGGTGTGCGGAATCTGCAACGAGTCGAAGCTCCACGCGTTCAAGGAACAGATATCGCCGGGAGTCTACGTCGATGCTTACCGGTGTGACAACGGCCACATAAGCTACACCCGGGAAGTCATGCAGAAAATAGAGGCTCTCAGCAAGGCGACCGCGCAGGAGCGCCACGCGATAAAGATAGGCTCCTCCCTTGCGATACCCATCCCGGCGGAGATAGTCAAGAGGATGAACATCAAGCCCAAGGAAAAGGTCTATGTCACCACCCAGGACAACGCCATCATCATCCGGCCAAGCTCAACCTGACCCCCGGTTGAGAGCACCAAACCCGTTTTAAACTTTCAATCCCCTAAAAATTGAAGGAAAATCGGACGGCTTAAATAGGTTGGCCGCTTCTTTTTGTTTCCAAATTATTCTGTTTACAGAGGTAGGTTTTCATGGGTAACAGAGGACGAGAACGACAGGTTGTATGCGTCAAGTGCGGACGGAGCGTGAGGCGCGACAAGGCTGTTGTCATCGAGAAGATGGTCTTCGCGAACCCGCTCGAGCGCAAGGACGTCATAGTGGACGAGTACAGCCGCGGCACGTTCCGCGAAGTCTGGTACTGCCCGTCCTGCGGCAAGCACGGCCGCATCTACGAGAAGAAAAAGAAGCTCGTGGCGCGCCAGCGCGAACGCCAGCAGATGCTGGATGCGCGCAAGGCCTCGTACAGGCCGCGGCCGAGGGTATCCGACCAGACGCAGGGCCCCCAGCCGAAGGGCGAGCTTGACGTTGACTTCAAGGTAACCAACGACGACGAGCCGGCGGCCGCACAGGCTCCCGCGGCGGAGTCCGAGGCGCCAGCAGCCGAGTCTGCTGAAGAGAAGGCCGAAACAGCCTAGATTGGGTTGGTTTTGGCTCTTTCGGCTTAAACCGCCGGCACGGACCCCAATCCTGCCGGGTTTTTATTTTCCTTTTTCCCTTATTTTCTTTCCCAAGGGCTCGTAGTCGATTGGTAAGACGCCAGTCTCACACACTGGAGATACGCGGTCCGATTCCGCGCGAGCCCATGCCCGCATGGGAACCTACGGTTCCCTCGACCGGGCCGGTCTTCCCTCCCTTTGGGTTGCTCCGGCTACGGTTCAATTACTATTCCAGCGCGAGCCCACTTTTACGCTTTTTCTGTCAGGACCTGTCAATTAGTGGCAGCGGTAAGCAACGGGCTCTGGTAGGCCTTCTGCACTGCAAGCGAGGCCTGCCTGCCGTCAAGGTTGAAGTTCAGGTAAATAGCGTCAGTCGAGGTGACCGTGCAAAGGATGCGGCGGACTTCCTGCCTTGAGATTGCACGGCCAAACAGGTCGGAAAGGACCCTGCTTGCCTCCAAGATTTCGACTCCCACGGGCTGCCTGCCGGACTGGGATACGTCTATGCTGATGCGCGGGCTTATCTCAACGGAAAGGGACGCCTTCTTGGAGCTGATGCTAACGTAGAGGCTGTCGTTTTCCTCGTCATACTGCAAGCCGCTAAGCCTTACCATCCGCAATCTTCCTCTGGACGTCCTTGTTCGTCCGAAGCAATGTTATCACGCGCATCATGTTATTTAATGCAATCACGTACCGGTGGTAAGTCCTTCCCGCCTGCAGGTAATAGACGTCGAACTTGCGTTCGCAGGCGACCTCGCTTTCCTGTTCGATGACTATTGCTGGACGCTGGTTCCGAATGTCATCTTCGAACGCGCTCCGGGGAAGGCCGCGCTTGTCAGACATTGCCGATGCGTGGGTCGTGAATACGGTCGCCCTCCTCTTTGACAACAGGACCTGCGCGAACTCGTCAACAGGAATGTTCTTCCTCATCAGCGTCTTGTGGGCGAAGCCTGACAATAATAATGGGTTGCTTTCGAATCAAAATTAGGTTGCAGGTGTCGTGCTTTGACCTAGTATCTTATGATTATCTTGTCGCCAAGCCGCGAGATGTAGTCGAACTCGAAGTCCAGCTTCTGTCCGCTGCCGGTCTGCACGATGAACGCGCTCTTTCTCCGGTTGATGCCGACGACCTTGCCAATCATGCTGCCTATCTCGGTGTAGACTTCCTTGCCTTCCAGGTTCATGCGCGCGATGATGCTTTCCTTGAGCCGTTTTGCAAAGTGCGACACCACGAACATCGCAGCAGCGCCCACTATGAGCGAGTAGAGGAAGTCCGAAAAGTACACCGTGCCGATTACCCAGTCAACTGCCGTTCCTATGATTAGCCACAGCAGGAGGATGGCTGCTGCCTGGGTGAGGTTGTCCGAGATGAGGTAGCGCTTCTTTTCCATCAGCGCCTGTATGGCGTTGCCCGCGACTATCATGAGCAGCGCGGCAGGCAAGAGCAGGAGCGTGACCTTCACCGACTCGGCTGCGAGCTTCCCGATGTTAGTGGCATCCGCGTTGAGCGCGTGGTCGATGCCAAGGAACAGCGACACCACGATTAGGGGCGCGGCTGCGAAGTAGAATATCGTGCTGACCTTGTCCAGCGAGAAGCGGAACTGGGAGACCGAGCGGATGACCGCCTCCTCCACGCCGAAGCCCTTGAATATGAGGTATATGCCGAGCAGGAACACGAACAGCCGCAGCCCGGCGTCCTGCAACAGGAAGTAGAGCAGAAGCGCAAGCCCGGGGATGCCGAAGACTATGCGCGCGTAGTGGGGCTCCTTGAGCTTTTCGAGTATGACGAAATAGGTCTGCTCGAGCTCCTTGGTCTGCTTCACCGTGACCGGGAAGATGCTGTTTATCTTGATGCGCGACTGTATCAGCGGGAGTACCTGGTCGTCGCTTGCGCCGTCGCTCACGTACACGCAGGCCTCTGCAGGGAAGCCCGCCATCACCTTCTCGAGCTGCTCCACCACGTTGCTGTACGCCTTGTACCCCAGGCCGGGGTGGCCAGTCAGGGTCGCAATCTCGCAGTCGTGGTCCGCACTGAGCTCGTCGTAAATCTTGATTGCCTTGAATATGGCGTTGCCGTCTGAGTCCTCGGGGTCCGCCACCAGGAACTTGGCAGCAGCCTCGAAATTGACCTTCCTGCCAATCAGCGGGCCCTTTATCCCCGCCTTCTGGCCAAGGTCATCGTCGATGTCGACGTTGATTATCAAAAGCCGCTTTGCCTCTGCCATGTTGACCGAATTAATTGGTCTTTTTGGGGGCTATATAGGTATCCTTTCCAAGTCTAGTCGTGGCCCTTTTTAGGCCCGTACTTTTCAAGCACTGAGTCAAGGGGCACTAGCTTGCGCTTTCCATGGTCAATTTCGGCAGTGACCTTTTGCATCTTTCTTATTGCGAGTTCGTGTCTATTTTCAGAACTCCGTATTGTTGGTTTACCCATAAAACTACCTGAACTTGTTGGGTTTTATTGGTATTTTTTTCTTTGCAAACCCTAATTCTCAAAGTCTTTTTTCATTATTTCTCTAGGGTTTTCCTGTCCTTTACCAAGGCTTAAAAACAAGGATATGCAGAAATTACTACTGCACAGTAGTAATGTGCAAGGTTTGGGTTTTGGCATCAATCTTTGACGACAGGCAGGTCCTGGTGTTCGTAAGCATCATAGCAGCAGCCATAGTCCTGGCGGGCTCGGTTTTCGTGCTCAACCTGGTCAACCCGGTGCTTTTCGCATTCGGGCTCCTGTTCTTTGCCCTCATAGTCTTCCTCTTCCCCCGTTTCGTGGAGTTCAAGGAGTACGAGCGCGGCGTCCTGTTCCGTCAGGGCCGGCTGCGCGGAGTGGTCGGGCCCGGCTGGGTCTGGATGCTCCCGGTCATCGACTCGTACACCCTTGTTGACCTTCGTACACAGGCAGTGGTAATTCCCTCCCAGAAGGTCATCTCCCAGGACGGGGTGGTCATGAACGTGACCGCATCCATAAACTACAAGATTATAGACCCTGCAAAGTACATCATCTCGGCAAAGAACATCGGCCAGCTTCTCAACCTTTCCGCCATCGCGTCGCTGCGCGAGACTTCCTCCCAGCTTTCCTACACCGACGTCATACTTCACGCCGAGAAGCTTGCGGCTGCTCTCAAGGCGGCGATTGACGCCGAGTCAGATGCCTGGGGAATCGACGTGACCCTTGCGGACATCAAGGACGTCGTGCTCCCGAAAGACCTGCTCGATGCCATGCGCCTCAAGGAGGAGGCCGAGCAGCGAAAGGACGCGATAGAGACCCAGGCGAGCATCAAGCAGGTCTACCTTAAGGCGCTTGACGAGACCGCCTCGAAGCTTTCCCCCCAGACGCTTTCCTACCTCTATATGGATGCCCTGCGCAAGATGGTCCTCTCCAAGTCGGGCAAGGTAATAGTGCCCGTTGACTTTGCGAAGGTCGCGCCCGAGTCCCTGATGCGCTCGATGCTGACTGCGGGCGACAAGGAAAAGACGGCCTGATTTTGTTATTACTCCACCGGCACAAGGAATGCCTTCTACTTGGAGTTGACTTGTTTTCATCCTTTAGGTCACTAGCCTGCTTTTTACTTTCAGGCACGTTTTTGCCTGATGAACCGGCCCGGCAAAACGCCTAATCAATCCGCTGCATAGTAAGTTATATTAATTTAATTTATTATACTCTATTAGTCGCGTGGACTGCCAGCAGGGTCGGATGGAGCAAACCAACTGCCGAGGTACATTGCCAATGGACATAAGATACACACGCCACGCGATTGTCGATTCGATGCCGGACGACAAGATAAGTGTGGAAGACGTTCGGTTTGTGATGCAAAAGGCCGAACGCAGGACGAGGGTGGGGGACAACAAGTTCAAGTTCCGGTACCGCGACATCGAAGTGGTCTGCATCAAGGCCCCTGGGTATTGGCTGGTAATAACGACGTACAGGATATGAACGTGAACGGTTTTTGGTGGATTGACTATGGATTGCCCGATATGTGAAAGCGGAACCTTGAGGAAACGGAAAGTGGCCGTAGAAAAATACGGGGTGGCCGTGGGGGAGTTCGAAGCCGAAGTGTGCACGAAATGCGGGGAGCAGATATTCTCCGAAAAAGAGGCGGCCCGCATCGAGTCCAAGATAACGTCCCTCGACCTGTGGGGAAACCCCGTTGATTCCCGGATATACAAAGTAGGCGGTAACTTCGTCGTGTCCATAAAGAAAACCGTGGCAAAAACCATGGGGATAGACCGGCCGGTTGGTGTGAGGCTGATTCCGCAGGCAAAAAAACACCAGCTCATAGTTGAGCTGGCGTAGGGGTCGCAATGGATGGTTCGCAATCCGGGCGCTTTCTGACTGCTTTATGGTGCATTGCTTTGGACAACTACGATTTTTTCCTAAAAACAGACCTTAGCGAGCATATGGGCGAATGGGTTGCAATCGTTGACCAGAAAATAGTAGCCAGCGGAAAGAGCTTCAAAAAAGTATATGCAGAAGCTCGCAAGTTCCACCCCGACAAGACGCCGTTCCTTTCGTGTGTTCCAGACTGCGTCGTAATTTAGCCTCTCTCAAGTCTTTCTCCTCTGCTTTTTATCCTAGCCTCGGCTAATTATTTCCATCCATGGCACCGTCCACGCCCTCAAAAAACAGTCCGATTTGGTTCCTTCAGAACTGGGCCGAAATAGCCTGGGCAGTGCTTCCCGGGGTCATAGCGTGCCTTGCGATGCTTTACCCGTTCTTTTTGTCGGGCGGCGAGTTCATCTATCTGGATTGGGGCGGCAACTTCGTAAGCATAGACCAGGTCACGCACTTCTTCCAGTATGCTGGTGGTGACTGGACGTCCTACCGATGGATTCCCTACTACCTGCTTCAGGTTCCTTTCCTTCTTGCCTTCGGGACGGGCTCCTCCGCCATATTTTCCAAGCTCGTCTTTCTTGCCATCTTCGCCATAGGCTCTGTAGGCCTTTACCTTCTCTATCGTGAATATGGCATCAAGTCCAAGGCTGCTTACCTTCTTTCTGTTGCCATAATGTCGTTTTCGCCATTCGTCTATGAACGGGTGATGATGGGACAGTTTTTGGTTGTCGCCTCGCTGTTCTTCCTTCCAATAAGCCTGTACCTTGCCAAGAAGTTTGTTGATTCGCCCGCTTTCAAGACTGCCTGGCCCCTTGCGCTTTCGCTTTCCTTTTTGAACCTGGCCCTGCAGGGCTTCGTGCTCAACACCTGCGTGGTCGCGCTCTTCCTGTTCGTGAACCACCTTTTCCTTGACAAGAGGGCGCGCCGGAAGAATTGGACGCCTTACCTGCAGCTTGCAGGCGTGTTCCTTTTCCTGAACCTTCTGTGGTTAATCCCATACTTTGTCCTTCCCCAAAGCCCGATATTCTCCGCAATAGACCAGTCCCACCTGTCGTTCTTCTCACCCCAATCCTCTGCAGGGTTCAACACCGCAGTGAAGTCCGCCCTGATGTACGGCTCGTGGCGCGAGGTCGGCGTGCTCAAGGCGTTCAAGACCCTGCCGACCCTCTTCATCTACGGCTTTGTGGCGGTTCTTTTCTGCCTTTCAATATACGCCCTGCTCAGGCAGCCGCGGAACCCGCTGTTCATCACCCTCGCAGTTGGCTGGGTAATCGGATTGGTCTTTGCAACCGGCATCTCCCACCCGTGGACGGACAGCATCTTCAGCTTCTTTTACGACCACGTGCCGATGTTTTCCGGCTTCCGCGACTCCAACAAGTTCGTCGAGCTGATTGCAGCCGCTTACGCGATACTGGCTCCGATTGGCATCTACCTTGGCCTTGGAGAAAAGGCGTTCTCGCAGAAAAAGACCTCTTCGGGATACATTCTTGCCACCGCTGCAATCCTCGTTGTCCTTGTGGCAACAGTTGCCTACAACTACCCCGCACTCGGGCTTTCCGGCCAGCTACACCCGATAAGCTATCCTTCGGAATACCTTTCAATTCCATCGATGATTCCTGATGGCGAGAAGGCGATCCTGGTCCCTTCCGGAATCTATTACTCGTACAATTGGTCGCTTGCCGCGGGGTTGGACGGCCGCCTTGCCAATCCTTCGGGCAAATTCCCCTGGCTTGTAGTGTCCGTCCCATCTGCAAATGATTTTGGCGGCACGCTTTCAGGTGGGGTGTACGACTGCCTCAACGGCCAAAACGCGTCCTGCATGATGCAGAATGGTGTGCGCTACGCGCTGCTTGACTCCTGCACTTCTCCATTTGACGCATCATGGGCAACCGCAAGCTCCGAGCTTGTAAAAGAGACGGGCTGCCTGAAACTGTTTAGGTTCAAGTAATTTTTGTCTTAAGGGCAGCTTTGACCGTCAGACTGCCAGCTTTTGTATTCCCAAGAACGTTGACGGCGAGGGTTCCTCAGCAGTAGCGCCAACGTATGCCTTTATCGCTTCACGGGTCCGTTTCATTAGCTCGTCAAGCGTCTTTGCCTGGGTGTGGCAGCCGGGAAGCTCCAAGACTTCGGATATTAAGTAGCCGTCCTCGCCTTGCTCTATTACGATGGTGTAGTCCTTCATTGTTTGAACTGTCATCCGTTCTATTTCTGAAAAGAATTAGTTGAACTATAAAGAGCGGAGTTATGCGGGTATAACCCCCTCCGCTCTCTCTTTAAAGTATAATCAGTATATGCTGAACCTTGTTTAAATCCATTCAGGTCAGGGGGCCGTCGAAGGCATTTCCCGCAGGCGGATTATCCCAATCTGTTTCAGGTTTATCAGGCGCTTCTTCGGGGCGGGCTCCTCGACAACCGCCAGCATCTTTCGCACGTTCTCCGGCACGTGAGCCTCGGCTACCTTCTTTTGGCTTTCGCTGCGGCGGACAACGTACTGGTGGGCGAACGAGCGGCTGATGGATCGCACCTTGGAAAAGTCAACCATTACCGTATCCACGCGCAATGAGTTGATTTTATCAAACAACCTGTCTGCAGACGCCCTAAGCGCTAAGTCCTGCGCAACGACGTCCTTGACAACAACCCGTTCACTTGGTTTCATCCGTGGCATCTCCTGTCCATAATGCTTACTGCAAGTATCCATAAATATCCACCGCCGTCCTAGAAAGAGGAATCCGCGCTCCAATCAGGGTGCCGTCCATTGCGTAACCGTGCGGCAGGTGGAACGCCTGCGTGGCAGTGGAAAGGGACAATGCGCCGGAAGCTGAAACAACCGCGCATTCTGCCTTCAACCCGCTCTTTGAAAGGTTCAAGGCAGTCCCAAGGCCATAGCCGCGCTCCGTGCCCCCCTTCGTGGAAAGCCCGTTGACTGCCTCCGCAATGGCCTCCACATCGCTTGAGAAGTTCATTCCCCTTCTTTTGAAACTGCCAGGGATTGACACGCCATCGTCATAAAAGCACAAATCCACGAATCCCGGTTGTTCCTGTGCCATCAGATATGCGTGTGTAAAACCCGAATGCTCGTAGATGTTCGTGACTATCTCGTTTGTCACGTACTTGAATGCGTTTTCCCCTCCGAAGGCCAATCCGTTGCCGCAGGCTTCAAAGAATGCTTCCATCAGTCCCTCGGCATTCCCCTTTCCCGCAGGAAGCTCTAAAATCCGGCAATCCTTGTCGAATCCGCCCTTCGCGCCTGAGACGAAAAAGTCCAAGCAACCCGCTTTCGGAAGGCTGCATTTTTGAGCGTTCTTTTTCAAGAAATCCCCAAGTGGAAGCAGAATCATGGGCGAAAGGCTCCCATCGGAAATGTCGATTGATTTTTCCGTCCTAAATCTACTCCTTACAGAACAAAATCTGAAGTAATTCTCCAGCAACGCGGGAAGAACGGTCATAAACAGTTTCCCGTGCATCCGGATAAAAAGACGGACCGACCTCATTTCCGCTGAATTCTTCTATCCTTCTTTAAACCTTAAAAGCCGGCCTCGCTAATCATTAAAGATGACTTTTCAATGGACCGCCTCTCCGTCGTAATCCCCTGCTACAAGAAGGAAAAGGTCGTGTTTTCCGCTCTCAGTGACATCCACTCGGAGCTTTCCAAGCTCAACCGCAAGTTCGAGATGATTCTTGTCGATGACGGCTCGCCCGACGGCACGCTTTCCGAGCTCCGGCGTTTCTGCAAGGGCAATGAAAACTGCAAGGTGGTGCCCCTTGAGAAGAACCAAGGGAAAGGTCACGCGGTGCTTGCGGGCTTCCGGCACAGCCGCGGCAATACCGTCCTTTTCATCGACGCTGACAGGGATTTGCCGCCCAGTCAGATTCCGCTCTTTTTGCAGTACATGGAACGCTACAACGCCGACGTCATAATCGGCAGCAAGAACCACCCCGACTCCATAGTCAAGTACCCGCTGTTGCGCCGCGTTCTTTCGCGTGCCTATCAGATAATGTGCTTCGTACTCTTCGAGATGCCCATCTCCGACACTCAGGTTGGGATTAAGCTCTTCAAGCGTCCGGTCTTGGAGTATGCGGCTCCCAAGATGCTCGTGAAGCGCTATGCATTCGACTCCGAGCTTTTGGTGCTTGCCCACTACGGCGGCTTCTACATCCGCGAGTGCCCGGTCGAGGTAAGGTTCCGCGGCGGAAGCGGGGTGCAGCCGCAGGGCGTGTTCAACATGTGGCTGGACACCATGGCGATATGGTACCGGCTCAAGATAATGCATTATTACGACAAGATAAAAACAGGGTAATCTTTCCTTGCAGGCATTTTCAGTAATCATCGCGATGGGCAAAAGCTCGCCCTATGTCGAGCGTTGTGTCCTTGATTGCCTAGCCCTTTCCGAGGTTCTCGAGGTTTTTGTAGTTCCCGATGGCCGGATTGATATTGGGATACGCGACAAGCGCCTCAAGATAATCCCCTCCGGCAAGGTCGGTCCGGGGCAGAAGCGCGACATTGCGGCGAAGGCCGCCAAGGGAAAGTTCCTTGCATTCATCGACGATGACGCTTATCCTGATGCCTCCTGGCTTTCCTCTGCAGAAAAGCTCTTTTCGAACCCGCACGTTGCCGGCGTGGGCGGTCCTGCGGTCACGCCGGAGGAGGACTCGTTCCTGCAGCGGGCATCCGGGCTGACGTATTCCTCTCCCCTATGTTCTGGGGGTTATGATTTCCGCTACGTGCCTAGCAAGGCGCGAGATTGCGACGACATCCCGACTGTGAACCTAATCATCCGGAAGGCGGATTTTGAAGCTGTCGGAGGTTTTGACACGAACTTCTGGCCCGGCGAGGACACCAAGCTCTGCCTTGACTTGGTGCACGGCAGGAAAAAGCGGCTCCTCTACTCGCCTGACGTCCTTGTCTATCACCACCGCCGGCCGCTCTTTGTCAAGCACCTGCGGCAAGTGTCAAACTATGCCTTGCACCGTGGCTTCTTTGTCAAGAAGTTCCCGCAGACCTCGCTGAGGCCTTCGTATTTCCTGCCATCCCTTGCGGTTTTGGGCGCGCTCCTTCTGTTCGGACTGGGTTTCAGCAACCCGTTGTTCTGGCTGGCGCTCATTGCGCTTGTTGTGCTTCACCTGCTAGTGTCTTTCGTATTCGGTGTCCTGTTGGAAAGCGCCGCGATGGGCCTTTTCGTGGCCTTCGGAAGCCTGCTGACCCACTTGTTCTACGGAGTCTTCTTCATAGCAGGGTTGTTGTCGCCGAAGCTTTCGCGCTGATTATGCGGAATCTGCGCATATTTTCTTCTTTGAAAACCCTACTGCCAGCCGGTACGAGAAAAAGTAGGTAAGGAGTGGGTTCCTGAAGGAGTATTCTGCCATGTCCATAGCCAAGTGCAGGAAGTAACCCGCTGCAAACGCAGCTGAATAGGTTCCAGGCCAGACTATCAGTGCAATAATCGGTATTTCCGCTGAGTGCAGCAGCACGTAAATCCTGTCCTTGTAGAAATGTCCCTTCAGCATCCGGGAAAGGTCTGTTTTCCTGTAAATCAGTAGATAGTCCAGAACGTGGTCTGCGTCGATTAGGAACGCGGCTGCAAAGAAAAGACCGGGCGCAAAGAGGTCTCCCGTGAGGGCATAAGTCATTCCCGCGCCGAGAACGGCAGTAACAAAATGAGCTGAGATTTTCATCCTCATCAACTTGGCATACTGGCTTCTAGAGCAGTTTGGTGAATTCTTCCCGCGTAATTTGAATGTCCTTGCGGATGATTTTGTTGAGAAGGCCCCGGTCTATTTGCTCTCCGGGGTGGTTTGGGACAACTGTTGTTCTACCATCTGGGTGCTGGAAGAACATGTGGCTCCCCTGCTGCCGCAGGAACTGGAAACCCAGTTTTTCGAGTATCCTTGCCAGTTGTTTTGCCTTAAGCAGGGGCAGCTTGGACAATCAGACCGCCAGCTTTTGTATTCCCAAAAACGTCGATGGCAGGGGTTCTGCAGAAGCCGTACCAACGTACACCTTGATGGCTTCTTTGGTTCGTTTCATAAGCTCGTCAAGCGTCTTTGCTTGGGTGTGGCAGCCCGGGAGTTCCAAGACTTCGGATATGAGGTAGCCGTCCTCGCCCTGCTCTATAATGATGGTGTAGTCCTTCATAGTCTGTACCGTCTTGTAAAGATTATTGGGAAAACCTGCTATTAATAATCTTGGTTCGGATATCGCCGGTCTCATTGTTTCACCAAATCAAGTCTTCTTTTTTCCAACCTAAAAACCTACCCAGACTCTATTTCCGCTGATTTTGTTGTCCTGTAAATAACCTATATAACCAAACCACGCTTCATTTTACCTATGAAGATATCAATTTCCTACCCCCCAATCGAGTCTTCCAAGGGGGTCCCTTTACTTACCCAAAACAGGCAGTTCCAGTACTTCCACTCGCCGTGCTACATCTACCCGATGGTGCCTGCTTATGCGGCAACCATCCTGGACCAGGCTGGCCACGAAGTAGTCTGGGACGACGCCATCGCCCAGAAGAAGACCTATTCCGAATGGCTTGATGCGTTCAACAAGTCGCCTTCCGACCTGATTGCGATTGAGGCCAAGACCCCAATCATAAAGCGCTATTGGCAGGTCGTAAAGGACATCAAGTCTTCGAACCCCAAAACCACAGTCGTGCTAATGGGCGACCACGTCACTGCGTTCCCGCTTGAGTCCTTTGAAAAGTGCCCGGTTGATTTTATCATCACCGGCGGGGACTACGACTTCGGGCTTAAGTCCATAGTTGAATTCATCGAAAGAGGCGAAGGCGACGCAAACGCTGCCAAGCTCGAAGCAGGTGTCTATTACCGCGAAGGTTCGAACATCAAGAACACCGGTAAGTTCTGTCTCTCCCACGACCTCAACGAGCTTCCTTTCATCGACCGCGAGCTTACGCACTGGAAGGACTACGCTTTTGACAATGGCAACTACAAGCGCAGGCCCGGCACCTACACCATGGTCGGACGCGACTGCTGGTGGGGAAAATGCGCCTTCTGCTCCTGGACCACTCTTTTTCCGCAGTTCCGCACCCGCAAGCCAGAGTTGTTGCTTGACGAGATTGGGATGCTCATAGAAAAGTACAAAGTCAAGGAAGTCTTTGACGACACCGGCACGTTCCCGGTCGGAGACTGGCTAGGCAAGTTCTGCGATGGCATGATTGAGCGAGGATACAACGAGAAGATTTACTTCTCCTGCAATATGCGCTTTGGGGCGTGCACTCTCGAACGCTACAAGCTTATGAAGAAGGCCAACTTCCGCTTCCTGCTGTTCGGCTTGGAGTCTGCCAACGCCGAGACTCTCAAGAAACTCAACAAGGGAACCAACCCACAGCAGTGCATCGATTCCTGCCGCGAGTGCTCCAAGGCTGGACTCGAACCGCACGTCACCATCATGATTGGCTATCCGTGGGAGTCCGAAGAAGACGCCAAGAAGACCGTCCAGCTCGGCCGTTTCCTGCTCAAGAAAGGCTACGCCAAGACTCTCCAGGCAACAGTAGTCATCCCCTATCCTGGCACTCCACTTTTCAAGGACTGTGAAAAGAACAGCTGGCTCCTTACAAAGGACTGGAACGAGTACGACATGCGCAGGCCCATCATGAAGACGCCTTACCCGGAAGCCCGAGCACAGGAGATGGTGCGCGAGCTTTACAAGGTAGCGTACGACCCAGAATTCGTCGCCCGGCGCCTCGCGTCGGTGCGCGACCTTGACGACGTGAAGTTCATAGGCAGGGCGGCGAAGTCAGTGATTGGTCACCTGACGGACTTCAAGCCGAAGAAATAGTCCAATCTTTAGTAATTGCGTTTTCAAACTTTTGAAGTAGTTAAATTGAATTTGGCATAAGTCCGTACGAGACAGACTCACTTAATTTTTTTTATTATTCTCGCGGGTACGCCTACCACAACAGAAAAATCGGGTATGTTCTTCGTAACAACGCTGCCTGCGCCGACGACGCAGTGTTTTCCAATGTGGATACCTGGCAGAATGATTGAGTTGGCACCAAGCCAGGAGCCTTTGCCAATAGTCACTTTCCTGGATTCTCCACCCTGAAATATGATGTCCACTTCCGTATTCTGATACTTGTGCGTTTCAGAATAGATTTTTACTCCCTGGGCAATGAGGACGTTATCCCCAATTTCTATTCCTCCTCCGCCCACTAGGAAGCTTCCATTTCCTATTGTTATATTGTCTCCGATTTTAACGTTGTGCAGTCCACTAAGATAGACGTTCTGGTCAACTTTGAAATTCGCGCCTACTTTTTTTAGGAAAAATCCGTAGAAAATTCCTTTTAGCCTGAGGTATGTCTGTAAGCCGTCCATGAGCAGACTTTGGATAATTCTACTGGGTCTCATCGTTCTTTCAAGTCCCCGCCGATTATATATGCCGTTTGTCGTTAATTATCCTTTTTGCCTGCTTATTTTTCATTTCTCCACTCAAGCAGGGAAAACGCTAGGCAAACCAATAACGTCAATATGGAAATGGAAAGTCCTATTATGAACAGGCGTTCCGGCCAAAAATCAATAACCAGTTCAAAGTCATATGTACCGTCTGGGTTTACTGTGCAACTATTTGTTTCGGCACAAACTGTTTTAGGTTCAACAATCCACGAATTGGCGTAACCGTTTGCCAAGATATGGTTTTCTTCAGGTAGGGGCTGTTCGAGCCAAGTCTCATAGAATTCGCCGTCGGGAAGGTTATCGTTCTGTATCGTTCCTTGTATGTTTTTAGAAATGAATTTTTCGTTCCCGCCCAATGCGGATATGTAACCATCTTGGATAAACTCACCAACCTCTTCATAGGTGGCTTGCACGTCTTGGTTTCCTTCAAGGATATTGTAATCTGAAGGAATAGTCGGATTCTGGGAGTGCTTTGTTACGGTCGGGTATGCTTTCCACCCGTTATGAAAGCTCTCAGAGAACACCAGTGGAAAACTTGCCGAAGAATGATGGATGCGAACGCGGTATTTTGACGGGCTTATCTTCTTGAATTCCGTAACTTGGTACGCTGTTTGAGTTTCTGTATTCGCGGTCACAATCCGGGGTTTTTTAGTTGTAAACGCGCTAGGCAGCGAAGAAAGCAGCCCATATGCTTCTGACGTTCTGGAAACGTTCAGGTATACTACTGAGCGCAGGGAGTAGTCGGAGTAGTTGAGGACGTCCTGGAGTGATTCTGAGGGGTTGCTGGCTAGTATTGTCATATTTGCGGAGTAGACTCTTGGCAACTGGTATTCCCGTGGGATGGTGTATACCACGAACTGGTCGTACTGTCGTGAAGGCAGGTTTGATACCATCTTGCTTATCGAGTTTAGGTTGGAATAGCATAGGTAGTTATCCGGAACTCTAGGGTCAACGTCCTCGTGGAGGAAAACTTCCTTTACGTTCAAAAGTGAGAAAAGTCGGTATAACTCCTGCTTGTTGGTCGTGCAGGGCACTGTGGAAACAACATCATTCATGTTTACGAATACTACTGGTTTGTCCGTGAATGACTTGAGAAAACTTGCACCGCCATATTTATTTGAATCATTCCAGACGAGTCGGTAGTTATAGGTTCTCGGAAACGGCAATTCGAAATATCTGAAATTCTGGTTCTGATATGCGTCGTAGTTTTTGAATTCGTAGTAACTGGGGGGTATTGTAAACTTGTCTCCAGGCAAGTAATTACTTGAATCCCTGATTATGGTGCCGTTGATAAACGGAGTTGACAATGTAATGATGTATAACGCTATTGGGATTACAACCAGCAGGCAATTCCTGTTTTTCTTCTTGGTCACTACATCGATGAAGTACGCAGTCATGAAGGAAAGAGGAATAACCAGAAGAACCGCCAGTTTGGCATATACGTTTCTCAACGCCCTTGCGACGAACTCGTTGTCGAAGAACAATTTGTTTATCTCCTTTAGGAAAGAACCATCATCTTTGTAGGCGTTGTTCAGCAGGATTGCTAACAGGAAAAAAGCGGCCCAAAAAAGAAGTAGTCTTTTTCTCTCAAAATTCAGGAGTAACGGTAATAATGCAAGAGACGTAAGTATGAAACTCAGGAATATGTACGCCGGATTAAGGAACAATTCGTGCCACTGATAGTAATATTCCTGGTTTTCTCCCCCTTGGACGGGCCAGGCCCCATCCGCCCGGAATGCATCGACGACCCTTACCGAGTTTAACTTGAGCAGTTCGTCGTCTGTAACGTCATTGAGGTTTGCATTCGATGCCGAAGAGAAACTCTCGTTGAACGAAGTCAAAAACGGAAGTAACCAGTAGGACAGCACTGCTAAGGTTGCAATAGCAAAGACTACCAGGTGAGGGATGGAGATGCGAGATATGAACAGGTGTTCTGAAAGCAAGATTGCCAGGATTACGATGCCGTAGGGTATAAAGAACGCAGGATTGGCGAATGTTGCCATGGAAAAGAAGATGACCAAAAGGTGTGCGAGGAGGAACTTCGCCTGCTTATTTCGAATGAACAATAGTGCAGTATATGCCGCTAGGGGGAGGAAACAGAAAAAAGCTATGTGGTTTCCTGCCTTCGGGACCCATATTACCGAAAGCGTATATGGATTGAAAAGGTAAATCAGCGCGCCAAAAAAAGACGCGATCCTGTTGAATTTGAACGCTCTGAGGAGCAAAAAGGTGCCGATACCTGCGGCGAAAAAGCCCACAAAAAAGTAAATGCGTTCGAACAAGGCGCTGTCGATGCCGGCTAGTTCCGACAAGAATCCGGGCAATGCGAACGTGGGGAGGTAAATCAGTTGGCGCGGGCTGTTGTAACCCGTGGACGCTGTTGAATCCCATACGTGGCTGGCAGAGTCGTAGAACCCGCTGAAAGTCAGGGGCCAGGAAAAGTCGCCGCCTGAAATGAACGAGTCACCACCAAACCAGGTAAAAACTAGCAGGGATAGCAGAAGTAGGAGTATATGGGGGGTAAACTTGAAGCCAACAAACTTATCGAGTACAGAGCATACTCCTTTTTGGTGTTTTGAGGTTCGCATGGATATCAATCACGTTGGAGCCGAAATAAGGAATTTGTGATAATTCATATGGCCAATGCATCCTTTAAATGGAAGGGCTGATTAAGAAATTGATATTGTTTTGCGATGTCACGGGTAATCTTTCTTGGGTAATACTCCGCTGTTTTCAGAGCTGCTCTTCAGGATTTATTTTACGGTGTTTCCCGAAGTAATCATGCATAATCATACCTACCGGTTGACAAAATTCGTCAAGTCCGTACCACGGCAGTTGAAAAAAGGGGACGTCATCCTGGATGCTGGCTGCGGCAGCATGCCCTACAGGAGATACTTCAAGAATTACACGTATATAGGTCAGGACGTCGTCGAGACGCCCGGACTTGATATAGTTTCTGACATTACCAGCATACCTTTGAAGGCCAACAGTGTCGATGCGATATTGTGCACTCAGGTATTGGAGCATTGCAAAACGCCCGATAAGGTCTTTAAGGAGTTTGGACGGCTGCTGAAGCCCGGGGGAAAGCTATTCCTTAGTACGCATCACGCGTTTCCAATACACATGGAGCCACACGATTATTACCGGTTTACGAAATATGGCCTTGCAGAACTGGCCGAGTCGAACGATTTCGTTGTTGAATCGATAGTTCCCCAAGGCGGCATATTCATAGTCATTTCAAAACTCCTCAATATCGCGATACCAAAGGTTCTCGGCGACAGCGTAATAGTCAAAATAATCTATTACGCACTGTTCACCATTCCTCTTTTCATTATGAACCTCATATTCTACCTGTTGGACTTCTTGGATAAGAAGAAGGACATAACGCTGAATTATGAGTGCGTATTTGTCAACAATAAGCGGGCCGCCTCTCGATAATTCTAGGCGAATCATTTCCATATGAACTGCATGAATCAGCGGCGATTCAAGTACCAGTCGTGCATCTTCCTTAGGCCCGTCTTGAGGCTTGTTTTTGGGGAGAACTTCAGGAGTTTTTTTGCCTTCGAGATGTCGGCGAACGTGATTCTCACGTCTCCGGGCTGTTCAGGTTTCCGGACTATCTTGGCGGGCTTGCCTACAGTGGCTTCCATGGTCAAGATGAACTCGTCGAGTGAGACGGGCGACGAGTTGCCCAAGTTGATGACCTCGAATGAGAGGTCCTTATCCGCTGCGGCAATAACTCCAGCCACGATGTCGTCGATATACGTATAATCCCGTTTGCTGGTTCCGTCGCCATAGACGTCAATAGGTTTTCCTTTTGATATTGCGTCCATGAACTTGAACGGAGCCATGTCTGGCCGGCCTCTGGGGCCGTAAACTGTGAAAAAACGCAGGCAGGTTATATTCATCGAATAAAGCGACGAGTATGCGTGGCAAAGCAATTCTGCGCTTTTTTTGGATGCTGCATAGGGCGAGATGGGCGAGTCGGTAACGTCGGACTCGGAATAGGGTATTTTGCGGTTGTTTCCGTAGACGCTGGAACTAGATGCGCAGGCAAACCTTCGGGACTTGACCTTCCTTGACAGTTCGAGGAGATTCAACGTACCGAGTACGTTTGTCTGGAAGTATATCTCCGGGTTGTCTATGGACGCCCTGACGCCCGCCCTCGCGGCAAGGTGTATTATGGCCTCTGGCGATTCTATCTCCGTTGAAAGGCTGTCAAGCGCTTTTTTGTCGCGGATATCCGTCTTTTTGAACGAAAATTTGTCGAATTCAGATAAAATCTTGAGATTTGTCATCTTCTGGCTGACGGCGTAATAGTCGTTCAAATCGTCTATCCCGAATACGGTCTCTCCACGTGACAACAGTCGTTCGGTAACGTGGCTTCCAATGAATCCCGCGCAGCCCGTAACCAGGTATGTCATGTTAACCCCTATTCTTAAACCATTTCAGTCTTTTTAGATAGTATTTTAGAGCGAAAATCCGCAGCAGCTTGAACTCCACGTTCTTGCCCTTGCGCGGGTAAGTCGAATAGATCTCCTGCACATAATCCATGTCAAAAAGGCCGTCAGTTTCATCAAAAAGGACCGTTTTGAACTCGTTTTTCAGGACTTCAAAGATCCAGTTGTCAAGCGGTACTGCGAACCCTTTTTTTGGTCGGTATATGCTCTCCTTGTTGACATACCTGCACGCAAGTTTCTTGAGCAAGTATTTTGATTCGTTCCGCTTCACTTTCCTGTTTCCAGCCAGGCTGAATGCGAACTCCACCAGTTCCTTGTCCAAAAACGGGTTCCTCATCTCAAGCGATGCCGCCATTGTCGTCCGGTCTCCCTTGGTAAGGTACCAGTCGGGAATCAGGAGCTTGCAGTCAAGGTATAGCGACCGGTTCACAATGTCGTTCTGCCTGAATTTCAAATCGTATTCTTTGGATTCCTTGAATATCTCGTCGACTGCAACCGCGTTCATCTTCATGAGCTTCATTGCCTCAACGGGATGGAATCCTCCTGAGCCATAGAAGAACTGGCGGCCGTAGAATGGCATGTCCAGCCCGTCAAGAAACCGCTTGTGGACGTCGCTTCGGGCCAAAAATGACATCAGCCTGGTCATTTCACGTGGGAGTTTTAATCGCCCTGCGTATTTCTGTGCAATGTATTTTGAATACCCCCCAAAGACCTCGTCCCCGCCATCGCCGCTTAAGACCACGGTAATCTTGCTTTTCGCCTTCTTCGCTATGAAGTAGAGCGGTACGATTGCAGGGTCCGCGGTAGGCTCGTCCATGTAGTCGAGCATCTCGAAAAAATACTTCTTGGCGTCTTCCTTATGGAATGGAATAATGTTTGAATTCAGGTGCAACTCTTCCGCGACTTTCTTTGCATATTCCGACTCGTCGCCCGCGTAGTCCGGGAACGCGACAGTAAAACTGCTCACCTGCTTGGATTGCTTGGCCATCACCGCCGAAATCAGGCTACTGTCAACGCCGCCGCTTAGGAAAACCCCGACAGGCACGTCCGATATCAGCCGCTTTTTCACGGACTTTTGCACTAGCAAGTCCAGCTTGTCCAGCGTTTCCTCTTCTGACAGGCTGTCTGAGACTACTATGCTTTCCAAGTCCCAATAGCAATACTTGTTTTTTATCTTCCATTCCTTGAGGTCGAACTGGAATGTAGTGGCCGGCTCAAGTTTGTGTATCTGCGTGAAAATGGTGTTCGGCGAAGGGACGTATCCATAGGTGAGAAATTTCAGGATTGACATCCGCTCAAGCGTGAGGGCTTTCCTTATAACTGGGAATTCAAGCAGGGCTTTAATCTCGGAAGCAAAAACGAATCTCTTGTCATCCAGATAATAGAAAAACGGTTTTTTCCCCAAATGGTCCCTTGCAAACGTCAGGACCCGCTTCTTCTTGTCGAATACCGCGAACGCAAACATCCCGTCGAGTTTCTCGACCACTTTTTGGCCGTATTCCATGTACCCTCTCAACAGGACTTCGGTATCAGACTTAGACTTGAACGAGTGTCCCTTTTGTTCCAATTCCGCGCGAAGTTCGGCAAAATTGTATATCTCGCCATTGAAGATTATTGTAAAGTCGTCTGTCTGGTCGGACATTGGCTGGATGCCTGCGGCGCTCAGGTCAATGATTGAAAGGCGCTTGTGGCCGAAAAGGACTTGGCAGCCATCAGTTTTGAATTCCCGCAGGCCTTCGGCATCAGGCCCCCGCTTCGAAAGGGTGTCCAGTGCCTGCCCGAAGGAGGCCCTGCTTATTGGAACGGAGGATGCGTATCCCAGTATCCCGCACATACTATCCTATAGTTGGATATTGCTTCTAAATCTATTTGTCAGAAAGAAGTACAGGCCATCCTGAAAGCCTGCAAAATACAACGGGACGAGGTCGCGTCTGCCTTCCCGCAGGGCAAGGAACGAATATATCAGCAGCCAGACCCACGAGAAAAACAGTATGAACACGAGTTTGTTTAGGGTATTCCCGTACCTCTTGACTATGACGAACCGGTTTCTGATGAGACAATATGCCTTGGCAGGTACGGAGCCTATTGACCGGCCGGGTTCGTTTGCGGCTGGAATGTCATGATACGTGATTGCCTTTGGGCACATGGCCGTTTCAAAGCCGTATATTTTTGCATTGAGAGAAAAATCCGGTTCGGTGAAAGTCTGGATGAGGCGTTCGTCGAAATACCCGCATTTCTCAAAGACCTCACGCTTTACGAGAAACACGTTGGGAATCCCGTCCGAGAGATACGCTTTGTGCGCGCCTTTTCCAATGAAACCCGTGGTCTTGGCGTTGAAAAGGTTGATTTTCTGGTAATCAAGATACTTTTTCTTGTTGTGAAGCAGGTACATGGACGGCCCGACTATCCCGTATTTCAAGTTGTCTTTTGCAAACTTGAAAAGGGTACCAATCATCGTTGGATGTATGACGTTGTCATCGTCAATGAACAGAATGTACTTTCCCTTGGCCAACCGCGCGCCCAAGTTGCGTGCCTTGACCATCTTTAATGGCGTTTTTTCGTGGCGAATAAACAGGTTCGGGAAGTGGAATTTGCGCTGCAACGTCGTTTCGCCGAGTTTTTCGGTGCCGTCATTGGAAAAGTCGTCGATTACGATGACTTCGAAGGAGAATCCCGTGCGTTCCGACTGAAAAATCGAGTCGAGGCAATCCAGCAGGCGCTGTTTCCGGTTCTTTGTTGTAATCACTACCGATAGGTCCATCTTATCAACGTGCCGTGCAGTTGCTCATTTTCTAGACTTAATCTTCTTTGCGGGTACGCCGGCGACTATGGCATACGGTTCGACGTTTTTGGTCACCACCGCTCCGGCACCAACTACTGCGCCCTTGCCAATTGTCACTCCCGGAAGGACGATTGCATTCACACCTATCCAGACGTCATCCCCAACAACCACCTTCTTTTTGTAATATCCTTGCTGGTTGATTGGAATGTCAATACGGTCGGTTTTGTGACTGGCTGAAATTATTACTACGCCTGGGCCGAGCATGACGTTGTCGCCTATTTCCAAGCCGCCGGTGCCGTCGATTGAGCAGCGATAATTCACCACGCAGTTGCTGCCTATGGAGATGCCTTTAGGTCCACGGATGGTGAAACCCGACATGATGGCGGTGTTTACGCCCATCTTTTTCATGAATGAGCCGTAGAAAATAGCCCTGGCTCGGCCCATGCCAAAGAGAATAGAGTTTAGAAAGTTCAAAATCAAATTGGACATCATCGTCTTTTCCCTACGTTATTTTTTCATTTTTTGCAGGCAATCTCTGTTTGTTAAGTATCGTACTATCCTGGCGGGGTTTCCCGCAAACAGCGCGGGCCTGTCGCTTCCTTTCGTCACCACCGCCCCCGCCGCGACTATCGATGCATCTGGAAGTGAAACTCCTTTCATTATCATTGCACGGCGTCCTATCCAGACGTCATTACCGAGCGTTACTGAGCTGTAGGCAATATTGACTTTCCCGCTTTTCCTTGTGGTCTCTCTGCGTTCTTTTGGGTCTAGAGACATGCTGTTGTGGTCTTGAATGTATGCTTCGGAACCTATATCCGCATGGGTGCCTATTTTCACGCAGTCCATCGCCCTTATTACCGCGCCTTGGTGTATTGTGGTGTTGTCGCCGACGATTATCTTTCCTCCGTCGCTTATTAGCCAGCCGTGGAGAGAAACGTTGTTTCCAATAATTATTTTGTCCTTCGAGCCTATTATTCCGCCTCCCAGATAGAGCGTAAAGTTCTTGCCTGCGGTATACTTGTTGAGAAAGAGCAGTTTTGATGCCTTGCCGGCCAGTTTTCTTGCGGAATAAACCGCGTCAACGATGCCCATAGAACTCACTTATCTTTTTGCAAATGAATATGATTTCGTCATCTGAAAGCTTGCTTGCCGAAGGAAGCCACAATCCCTTTTGGCAGATGGCTTCAGTGTTTGGGTACTTGCCGGAGACGTAAGAGTATATCTTCTGCACGTGGATTGGCGGGTAGAAAGGCCTGCTTCCTATGCCGTTCTCCTTCAGGAACTTTACCAAGTTCTCGCGGTCCTCCACCAGCACGTCTATGAACCACGGGCTGACTGCTTCAAGGTCGGTCCCTATGAACTTGACCTGCTTTACTCCCTTGAGGAGCTTATTGTAAAGCGAGTAAATTTCCTTCTTCCTTTCGACGCGCCACGGCAGCTTCTTCATCTGTTCAATCCCGATTACTGCCTGCACGTCTGTGAACTTGAAGTTCCAGCCCATCATGTCGTGGACGTCCAAGCCGTCGCCTACCCTGCCGAAGTCCTTTATTTTCCTGATTTTCCCGTAAAGGGCCTCATCATCGGTAATGAGCGCCCCGCCTTGGCCGGTGGTTATTATCTTCGGGACTGAAAACGAGAAGCTTCCGACTATTCCATAGGTTCCCAGGTGCTTTCCCTTGTAGAACGAGCCAAGTGACTGCGCCGCATCCTCGACAAGCGGGATGTTTTTTTCCTTGCACAATGCAACCAGCTTGTCAAGGTCGCCTGCCCTGCCGTTGATTGACACGTGCATGATTGCCTTGGTCCTAGGCGTTATGGCCTTCTTGACCAAATTTACGTCCATGCAGAGCGTTTCGGGGTCGATGTCCACAAAAACTGGCTCCGCTCCCGCAAGTTTGACCGCGTTCGGCGAGGCAATCATCGTATAATCTGGGACTATTACCTCGTCTCCTTTCCCGATGCCTAGGGCGTTGAGTGCAACGAAAAGTGTCAAGGTGCCGTTGGGAAGGACGCAGCAGTATTTTGCGCCAGTATAGTCGCAGATTGCCTTCTCGAACTCGCGTGTCCTTTTGAAGTCCATCAGCCAGCCGCCGGAATCAAGGTATTCGTTTACCGCCCTCTTTTCCTCTTCGCCGTGCCAAGGCTCCATCTGAGGTATGAACTTCCTTTGTTCCATTGTTGGAGCAGTCATGGTCACACCAAAGGGTTTAATTACTGCTCTATAACTTTCTTGTCCTTCTCAATTCCAGGATACGGACCGTTCTTAATTTCAAGGACCTGCGTGCCGTCCTCAAGCACGTCGTACGAGTGTCCACCATTCTGTATCACTGCAATGTCTCCCGCGGTCAGCTCGATTTCCTTAAGCAGCGCGTCGTCCTCTCCGAAGAACGTCGCCTTGACCTTTCCACGTTTCACGAAGAGTACCTCGTGGGTACGGTTTGACGTCCTTTCGCAAATGTTGTGCCCGTGAGCCTTCAGGTGCTTGCCTCGTTCATAGTTCCAGGTGGCCGCCTGAAGAAAGTCCGTAGGGTCTGAATAGAATTTCAGCCCAGGTTCCCAGTCCTGCTGCCTGATTATCCTTGCGACAAGCAAATCCTTGTCCTTGACCTCTATTATCATCTTAAGCCCTCTTTTTGTTGTTGCAGTACCATTCAATGGTCTTTTCTATGCCCTCATCAAGCGATGTGCTTGGCGTCCAGCCGAAAATCTTGCGAAGCTTGTCCACATTCATTACTTTGTAAGGTGCGCCGTCCGGTTTTGTCTTGTCAAGCACGAGTTTTCCTTGGTATCCTGCCTTCTTGCGTATTTTTTCCGCAAGGTCGCCGATGGAAATGCCGGTGCCTTGGCCAAGGTTTATCGGCTCCACTGGCGTGTCCTTTTCAAGCGCCCTCATGAACGCCTCGACGCAGTCGTCTATGTACAGCCATTCGCGCACGGGTTTTCCGGAACCCCAGACTGTGACCTGGGGTTCGCCCTTCTGTTTTGCCTTCACAATCTTCATGATGAGCGCGCCCAATGCGTGCGAACGTTCCTCCTCGAAGTGGTCGCCAGGGCCGTACATGTTTGGGACAAGGAAGTTGGTAAAGTTCATGCCATATTGCCTGCTGTATGCGTATGCCTGCATCCAAGTGGCTTTCTTTGCGAACCCGTATACCATCACCGAGTCGTGCAGCGGGCCATCCCACCACTCTTCTTCCTTGAACGTTTTGTTGGTAACGTTTGGGTAGGAGCAGTTCGAAAGCGGGTTGATTATTTTCCTTACCCCACGTATTCGTGCGCATTCCATGAGGTTCGTGCTCATCAGGAGGTTATTGAAGAAGATCTCGCCTTCGTGCTTGAGACCGAACTGTATTCCTCCCACGTACGCCGCGCAGTTGATTACCACGTCCGGCTTTTCCTTGGCAAAGTATTTGTCAAGCTCCTTGAGGTTGCGGAAGTCGACGCCCTTGCTTTTAGACGTGGTTATGTAGTTCCATCCAAGTTCGTCGAGCCTCTTGGTCACTCTTGAGCCGAGAAAGCCGGTTCCGCCTGCCACGAATATTTTCTTGTATTGCATGGAATCATCAGTATAGTATATTTTCCGTATCCGCCAACGCTTTGCTGAAGATGCGGTCCCATGTGTTTTCGCTTGCGAACTTTATTGCATTCCTGCGCATCTTTTTGTATTCCGCCTTGTTTGTTATTAGCGTTTTAGCTATTTTTACTATGTCTTTTCTGTCATACTTGGCTATTTTGCCTGCACCTGCTGCATATATCTTTCTCGCGACCTCAGGTACGTCAGTGATTATGACTGGCAATCCACAGCCAAGGTACGCTTTTGGCTTTCCTACTGCGGAATATTTGCTGAAGCCTCCCCTCTCGTCCTCATAGAGTGCGAATGCAAGGTAGCATTTCCTGAGGTGGTCAAGTATCTTTTCGTGGTCCTTCACGTAGCCTGAAAAGAAGACGCTCTTTTCCAGCCCGAGTGAGCGCACCTTTTCCTTTAGCGGGCCTGAAAGCTCCCCGCCGCCGAGGATTGAAAGGGTCACCTTCCGATTCCACTTGTGAAGGTCCGAACACGCGTCAATGAGCAGTTCGATGCCCTGGTTTTTGCGCAAGTGGCCCATGTAGACAAGTCTGAACTTTTCGATTTTTCCGTAGGCGCGGATTTTTTTACGGTTGAAATCGTTGCCGTCGTCAACTACAAGCACTGGTGCAATCTTGGCGCGGTCTATATTATGGAATTTTTCGCGTGCGGCCACCATCGCTTCGGCACTGTCCCATAGGACATCCGAGTTATAGCAACCGTACTTGTCCACCCAGTGATAAATGGAATTAAGGATGCCGTTCTTGAACCGTATCGGGCTGTAGTCCACGGTTACGAAAACGACTTTTTTTATGAATCCCAGCTTCTTGAGGGTGATAAGCGAGAATGCGTTAAGATTGTCAAAGGCAAATGCGACGTCGTATTTTTTCCTGTGTTTTCCCAGAATGTAGAAGAAGTCACGCAAGTAGTATATGAACTCGTTTTTTGGCGTGCTGAATCCTTCGGTCGTGTATTTTTCCCTGCCGGAAACATAGCGGGTTGTCACAGGCTTCTGCCTTTCGGCGTAAGTAAATGGCAGTTCAGTGTAGTCAAATGAATATTTCTTCCGGATGAAGTAGTCTCGAAGTTCTTGTGCGGGTCCGGTTGCATAGAAATGCGTGACTATCAGTAGGTTACCATTCTCTATTTTAGGGTCGGTTTCCTTCATCGGAGATTACCGGATTTGTTCAATCCTGTTTAGTAGATTATCTCCCCTTTCTTGAGCTTTGAAAGGTCGGAGTCTACCATTATGCGTATGAGCTCCTTGAATTTTGTCTTTGCCTGCCAGCCAAGTTTCTGCTTTGCTTTTGAACCGTCCCCTACAAGCAGGTCTACTTCGGTGGGTCTGAAGTACTTGGGGTTGACAGTGACAATCGGCTTTCCGGTTTTTTTGTCAACTGCAGATTCATTCGGCCCCGAGCCCGACCAAACCAGGTCAAAACCGAGCAGTTTCGAGACTTCTTCCACCAGTTCGCGTATGCTGTGAGTTTCGCCAGTTGCCAGGACGTAGTCATCGGGTTCCTTTTGCTGGAGCATCTTCCACATCCCTTCGACGTACTCGGGTGCATAGCCCCAGTCCCTCTTTGCATCGAGGTTTCCCAGTTCGAGCGGGGTTTTCTTGATGCCCAGTTTTATCCTGCAGAGTTCCAGAACCGTCTTTCTTGTCACAAAGGTAATTCCGCGCCGTTCAGACTCATGGTTGAACAGGATGCCATTGCAGGCAAAAAGTCCGTACGCTTCCCGGTAATTCTTTACTATCCAATATGCATAGAGCTTGGCCACGGCATAGGGCGAGCGCGGGTAGAACTGCGTGGTTTCCTTTTGGGGGATTTCCTGCACCTTGCCGTAAAGTTCAGAACTTGATGCCTGATAGAATCTGACTTTCTTTTCAAGCTCTAATATCCTAATCGCTTCAAGGAGTTTCAGTGTGCCTGTAGCGTCTGAATCTGCAGTGACTACGGGTATCTCAAAGCTGACTTTGACGTGCGATTGTGCAGCAAGGTTGTAGATTTCATCCGGTTCAACTTTCTTGAGAACTTCTACCAAGTTACTCAGGTCCGTAAGGTCACCGTAGTGCAGGAACAGCTTCTTGTCGTTTACCTCCGGGTTGTTGTAGAGATGTTCGATTCTCCACGTTGCAACCGTGCTGTGGCGCCTTATGATTCCGTGGACTTCATACCCTTTTTTCAGCAGTAATTCCGCAAGGTAAGATCCGTCCTGTCCTGTTATTCCAGTAATCAAAGCGCGTTTCATTTGTTATCTCCTTTTCTGAGCTTTTTTCTGCATAGATAAGTTATTCCAGTGAGAATTCTTAAGGCAATCATTCCGGTCAATTTAATCGGGTGGCGAACGCATTTTTTCCACTTTCCATCTTCTACGAAAACCCCGTAAAGCCTGTATTTTGCTCCAAGTTGCATTCGAACATCGGGGTCTTTCTTTCCCCACTTTCGCACGTACTTGTCCATCGCCTTTGCATAATATCCTTTCTTTGAGAGATATTTTCGAATGTCAAGGCGGCCTTCATTGTGCATTATTTCTGATTTTATTATCGTGGTCTGGCCTATTTTCCGAATCTTTTTGTCAAAATCCCAGTCCTCCGGTCCGGTCATCGTCTCGTCAAAGCCTCTGACCTTGTCGAATGCCTTGCGGGAAACGAAGCGGACGCAGTCAATCACTGTCGCATTGTAAAAACTACGTTCGAAATTCCTGACTTTTATCCAGAAACCCTCGCCGATTATTCTTTCGGGAATGTAAAGCCCCGCAATTTTTGGGTTTGCCTCGGTTGTGCTGACGCATTCTTCGATTACTGTCGGAGTAAGAATCATGTCCGCGTCAAGGTAAAGGACGTACTTTCCCTTGGATTTTGAGAAGCCAAAGTTCCTCTGCGCCGATCTCTCTGGTCCCTTGTCAAAGACAAGTCTGGTGTATTTTTTTGCTATTTCCTTGGTCTTGTCAGAGGATTTGTTGTCAACTACGATGACTTCAACGTTCCGGTAGGTCTGTCCTTTGATGCTTTCAAGGCAGTCTGCGATGTGCTTTTCCTCGTTCTTAGTGGTTACTATGACTGAAACTAGTGGTGCAGAGGGCGTTTTCATTTCTTAACCAGCCGATTTATACCTTCATTAAAAGTCACTTTTGGCATCCAATTGAGTTTTTTTGCCGCTGATATGTCCGCAACAAAGTGGTCAACTTCGCCATCTAGTTTCTGTTTGTGCAGGATTGACGATTTGCTTTTGGTGGAGTCTATGACATATTCAGCCACTTTTTCTAACGATATTCCCCTGCCACTACCGACGTTTACTTCCGTCATCGTTGGTGCTTTCAAAGGCATTAGGAATGCTTCAACCACGTCGTCAACGTGGACAAAATCAATAGTCTTGTCATGCCCAAAAACGGTCAAGTCCTTTCCTTTGATTGCGTTTTGTATGAATGTGGGCAAGACACGCTCCTTGTCACCGGGGCCATAGACGTTGGCCAACCGAAATATCGAGTATGAAAAAGGATTGCTTGCCTGTAGTCCCTTGATTATGCACTCGCCGGCGATTTTTGAAGCGCCATACGGGTTAACCGGAGAATAATGTGCGGTCTCAGCGCAGGGCAGTTCGTCCGGGTTTCCATAAACTTCCCTTGAAGACGTGAAAACCAGGTGCTTCTGGTGCTTCGAGCAGGATACCGCAACGTTTACCGTCCCGTTGACGTTAACGTCAAAAGCAGTCAGCGGGTCTTTAATCGCGGGAATGACACGGGAAGTTGCCGCCAAGTGGTAAATCAAATCGTTCTCTTTTACTAGGTTATCCACCAGATTCTTGTCACGCACGTCCCCGCGGACTAAATTTATTCCCTTCAGTTTCGGGGCTTTGCTGTTTGACAAGTCATCCAAGACGGTTACGGAAAAACCTTTTTGTAATAGCGCAGTACAAAGGTGCAGGCCTATAAACCCGGCTCCGCCAGTAACCAAAATTTTCATAATCAACGCCTTTCAGCCGCTTTCCGCTGCCCTTACTCCTAAATACTTGAGTCAAACTGAACAAAAAGATGCTTGTTTGGTAAAACAGGACTGTTGGGCTTGCAGTTGCTCATTGCTGCCTGGTTTCCATGAGCCAGTCCTGTACCGTCCTGCATTCAGCGCCTTTCGGGATGCCCGCAACTTTCGCTTCGGATTCGCACAGGAGCAGCCCGGAAGCCCCGGCGGTCTTCATCCCGAACTCCAAACCCGGAATCTCGCGTTCCGGGACGTCTTCGCCTGAGCACACCTGCACCGCAAGGTTCTTTTCGCCGGTCTTTTGCGCTATGAAGTCGCATTCCGACTTGGCGCCGGAAAGGAAGGACAAAGAATACCCCGCCCGAACCAGTTCCAAAGCCACCGCGTTCTCTACCCGCCTTCCGCGGTCGTCGCTTTCGGATATGCTCACCGATTTCTGCATCCCCGTGTCGTAGGCGTAGTGCTTGGCGTCGGCAACGAGTTTTTGCCTTGGCGAGCGGAAGAACGGCGGAACCGAAAGGATGAGGAACGCGTCGTTGAGCCCCTGTACGAAAGAGCGATAAGTGGGCTGGCTTATCCCGAGTGCTGCCGACGTCCTGGCAGACGAGATTGCTTTTCCCGGTTCGGAAAGCAGGAGCCTGCCGAGGTCGTATAGCGCCTTGGTTTCCCGTATTCCCTGCCGGGCTGCGACGTCGCGTAGCACCGCAAGCTCGAAGTAGACCTTGTGCAGGCTTTGGGCGTCGGAAGGCCGCAGGACGGCCTCCGGGTAGCCGCCGACTTTGAGGTACTCGTCGAAAGAGCGCAGGCCCCAGGACAACGCATCGCGAAAGGACAGGGGGAGTATCGGCTGGGGTATCGCCCGGCCCGCAAGTGCGGACGATATCTCTGCAGACAAAAGCGAGGCGCTTGACCCCGTGACTATGACGTGCCTCCGGCCGTTTTCAATCTCATCTCTGACTGCCTTTACCCAGCCAACCAGTGCCTGGGCCTCATCAAGGACAACCAGGCCTCCCTTCGGCACTGTTGAAATTTCCTTGACCAAGTCCCGCACTTTTGAAGGGGCGCCAAAGGACTCCAAGTCAACGTACTTGCCTTCGCCACCCAATTCGTGCCAAGCGTCAAGAAGCCGCAGCGCAAGCGTGCTTTTACCGGCCCGCCTCGGGCCTATCAAGGCCAGTGCTTCCTTCCAGCCGATTTTTGGCAGTAGCTGTTGTTCCTCTTCACGCGGCAAACTCATATATGAAAATATGTTTTCATACTATATATAGATATTGTTTATTTTGGAGTTTTATTTAAATACTATGAAAATATAGTTTCAGTTATTGGTGGTTTGATTGGTTATTTCCCATGCTCCCATCCGATGGGCTTTCCGCGTCCCTTCCGTGCCGCTTTCCGCTGTCCTAACTCGTAATTACCTTGGTGTCGAGCTGCTCAAAAAGATGCCTGTTCCACTAGGTCCGGGCGCCCGAGCCGGTTTTTGGCTTTCGCCATCTAAAACTCTGGAAGCTCGCCCAAGTTGTCCGCCTTCGTGTTGTCCCTGTCGGTCCGGATGAACTTGATGCCGTCAATTTCAACTATGCCAATCTTGGCTCCCCAGATGTTCTGTCCGTTCTTATTCACTACGGTGGCGAATGTCTTTCCCTTCTCAAGATAGGCGACGACCGCATCCCGTGACATTGTCGTTTCCGGTCCCAACTCGTTTTCCTTACACGGCCTGGCTTTCACCTGCTCTATGTGCACCCGTTCCTTCTGGAACTTTACCGCGGTTATCGCGTAATCCGCCCACTTCATCCCCTTCAACTCCGGCAGGACAAAGCCTGCCAAGAGTACGTACGCAAAAAGGACCTCTTATACCCGAAACGAAGCTCGTTTCCGGTGAAATAACTAGTTTATGCCGCCTACGGGGAGCGTGTTTTTTTCCGGTTATTTCCCGCCCAAGCTCAGGTAGTACGCCAATATTTCGCCCTTGTCGATGACGGTTATGCCTTCGGCCCTTGCAAGGTCTTTGGCAACGCGGTCCTCAATCAGCAGGTAGCGTTGGAAGCCGCTTTCCTTGGCGGTCAACATGCATGAGACGTCGGTTGCGCCAAGCAGGCAGAAGTGCCCGGAGTTGAGCACGTCCTTTTTCGGTACAACGCTTTCCTGTACGATAAGCAAGTGCTTGAGTATTGACGTAAGGAACGCTTTCCTGCCGTGCTCGTCGAACTTGCTGTTTGCAATGTTGCAGACCTCGGCAAGCACGTGCGGGGTTATGATTTGCTTTTTGAACTGGGGGATTACCTTTATGAACGCGCGGAACTCGAACTGCTTCTCAGCATCCGCCCCGTCCGAAAGGCAGCTGAGGCCGTACAGGTAGTCAAAGAAGATACTGGTATCAATTACTACGGTGGCCTGGGTCCTGATTGCCTTTGAAATGTCCGCCGGAGGAATGTACATCCTGCCATACCCTCTGGCTTAGGTTCTGTTGATGTCTACGACGGTACCTTTCGAAACGTCCACCTTGATGGTATACGCGGTGGCTTGCTTGTCAGAAGCTGCGCTGAAGTACTCGCACAGGACCTTCCATATGTTTTCGTGGGTGTTCCTGTTCACTGAAGAAATCCTGAAAGTGAAGTCCGCCATCGGGCTTACAGAAACCGCGTATTCCTTGGCGACTCTCGCTGCCTTTGCTGCATCTACTTCCGCATCATTTGGCATAACGTCATCGCCTCCATATTATACAATTGGCGCCAACCGACTGCTTAGGCAAGTAGTCTGCCTTCGGTTAAAAACCGTCCCATTCGGATGTGCTGCCTACAAAACTCTTATTGATTCAAAGTTAATAACCGGGCAGTAAATTTGCGGTTGCTATGGCATAACCGGAAGCTTTCACTTGTGGCAACGTCATTTGCTCCCATCGAAGTTTTTTTGCGTCCCTTCCTGTGCCGCTTTCCTAATTCGTAATTACTTTGGTGCCGGACTACTCAAAAAGATACGTATTTGCCTAAAGGGTATCAGCCGTGCTTCAAGTCCCACTTGTATGGAATGTCCTTGGAAAACGGGTCAATCCGGATTATCTCGTCAGCAGAGTGCGGCTCGGTGGCGCAGTTCGCCACAATCGCGGGCTTGGAGTCGTCGCCGTATGGCTTGAAACCATTGACTATCCCGGGCGGCACTATGACAAGGCAGTAGTTGTCTTCGCCTATGAAAAGCTCCATTATCTCGCCCTTTGTGGGCGAATCCGGCCGCTGGTCGTAAAGGACGAGCTTAATCCGTCCACTGACAACCGCGTAGTTCAACGTCATCGTCTTGTGCAGGTGCCACGCCTTGACCGCTCCCGGCCAGGCAAGCGAGAAGTAGATTTCGCCGAATTTCTCGAAATACGGGTCAGTGACCTTGAGCATGTGCATGATTTTTCCCCGCTCGTCGGGAATCTGCTTAAGCGGGATTACCTTGACTCCGTCAATCATTTGCGTTTCACCTAATTGTGTCCTGTGTACTAAGGCACGGCATTGTTTGTGATATTATTGTTTTGGTTTTCGGATAGCTTTAAACCTTCAGGACCGGCGGATAGTTGAAGTTTTACGGTCCTTGAAAAAGGGGGATGCCTAGGAGGGATGACGATTGTAGCCTGCAGGGCCCAAAAACCATTATGTTATCATTTCGTCTGAAAATAAACCAAAATGACTATCATTTTGTCTGAAGTTTAGACGAAATGTATGTTTTATGCCCATTTCTCAGGATAAGGAATCTTCATGATTGGCCGACGCACGTCATACGCGTCCCAGTCATGCATAGGGCGTCCAGCCTTTTTTCTCGCATTCGCGGAAACCGAAACATATATATCAATGGTTATTGATAATTTAATCAGTGGTTGATATATGGATTTAGCTAAGCCTAAGACGTTAGCTGCGTTGGAAGCCATAATCGAGCTGGAAAAGTTTTCCCAGTACGAAGTCTGGAAAAAGGCGGGCACCAGCTTCGGCACTGCCCATTATCTTGTCAATTTCCTGCAGGAAAAGCACGTAATCTCAAAAACGGGAAAGAAATACTCGATACTCACCTGGCCGGGGCTGCTCTCGTTGTTTGCAGCATACCGCACGTTCCCAAAACCCCTGGCTACCTACCACCTTGCAATCAGCGTCGAGGCTGCCAAGGACTTTTTGAATGAGAAGGGGTTCACTTACTGCCTGACTTCGGCCTGGAAATACTATGACGACTACCTGCGCGACCCGACGATACACGTTTATTCGCCAACTGACGGCCATGCACAAAACGCGGTGCAGGAGCTCTCGCAGCTGGCCAAGGGTACGACCATCATCAACGTCTACCCCCAGGACGTTCCCGTCAAGTCAACAAAGAAAAAGGAAGTTTTGCTGACAAGTTTTTCCCGCACATTATTAGACATGTACTCGTCAAATTATGCCTACGGCACGGACAATTGGATTAAGAAGAAGGCGGAACAATGGCAACAGGCATAGCCGGATACTCCCCGGAAATCACCGACCAGAGCAAGGACGAACTGGTGAGCATAGCCCATTGGCTCGGCAAGAACAAGCGTACAGCATACCTAGTCGGCGGATGGGCGGTGTACCACTACACCAAGGATTTTCACGGAAGCGGCCAAGGGGAAGGTATCGCGCCCGAAGACGGCCGCGAATCTTTCAATCCCCTTGGCTCAAAAGACATCGACTTGGTATTTCCCAACGCCGAGGGAAAGCAGTCCTTTGAATTTCACTATTGCAAGGAAGGGGGATACAAAAAACGGGGAATTTATCCGGACAAGCCTTGGACGAAAACCGTTCCCGGCGCAGTTCCAACGGACATCATCATCGACTTGGATGTGCTGTCACGCGAGTGGAAAGAAAGGGGCATGAACATTACCTGGAAGCACTTGGTAAGACACAATGCGGAAATGATTCTTGATGATAAGGTTGTGATTACTGTCCCGGAAAAAGAGCTCCTGCTTTTGTACAAGTGCGTGGCAATCATATCCCGAACTGACCAGTCTAGGCAACCCAAAGCCAACGTCAGTTACCTGACTTCAAAAATATGGAAAGACGCTTTCGACATACTCGCATTATGGGATACGGGAATAGACAAGAAGAAACTAGTGTGCCTAGTTGCAGGAACAAAGCTTGAGCAGGCAGTCAAAATGGCAAGGCAAATCGTAGAATCGCGGCTGCCGGAGTTTGCGATAACCCGATACGGGCAAGACTCGGATTACCTCGTCATCGGCGATTCAACAGGACGCACAACAAAGTAGCCGAAAGTGAGCGTATCGTCGCCCACATCATACCTTATTTTTTTTAGACGATTTGTGTATTTCGAGAAACGAATTCATCAAACGCCTGCGTTATATATCCTATCTTCTCGTCAGTGAGCGCAGGGTCGCAGCTAATCCAGAACGTGTTGTTCATCACGTAATCAGTGTTAGCCTGTTCGCCAACCACCCTGTGGGTCACGTGCTCAAAGTACGGCTGCTTGGTAAGGTTGCCGCCAAAAACCGGCCGCGTGTTGATTTTCTTCGAGTCAAGGAACTTGACCAAGTCAATGCGTGAGAACGGGCAGCCTTCCTTCAGGGTAATGGTGAACCCGAACCAGCATGGGTTGGCCTTCGCAAGCGGTTTTTGGAAGAGGAAATAGTCGGAATACTTGCCAAGCGCCTTGAGCAGCTTGGCCTTGTTGGACCTTCGTGCCTGCGCAAACCTTGGAAGCTTCTTCAGCTGCGCAAGCCCGATAGCCACCTGCATGTCCGTAAGCTTGAGATTGTATCCGGTGTGGGAATAGACGTACTTGTGGTCGAAGCCAAAGGGCAGTTTGCCGTGCTGCTGGGTAAAACGGCAGCCACAGGTGTTGTCCTTTCCGGGCTTGCACCAGCAGTCGCGGCCCCAATCACGGACAGAGCAGATAATCCGGTAAAGCAATGGGTTGCTGGTTGCAATCGCGCCGCCCTCACCCATGGTCATCTGGTGTGCAGGATAGAAACTGAACGTGGCGATGTCCGCGATGCTTCCGACCTTCTTGTCGTCCCACTCCGCACCAAGCGCGTCGCAGGAATCCTCGATTACCCACAGCTTGTGCTTTTTGGCTATTGCCATGATTGCGTCCAAATCAAACGGGTTTCCAAGGCTATGCGCAATCATAATCGCCTTGGTCTTTGGTGTAATCGCCTTCTCAATGAGCGCAGGGTTTATGTTCAGAGTGTCAAGGTCAATGTCCACAAAGACCGGGATGCAGCCGGTTTGGATAATCGGGTTTACCGTGGTAGGAAAGCCGGCTGCGACTGCTATGATTTCATCTCCAGGCTTTATCGCGCGCTCCTTCAAAAGAGGCGACATAAGGCTTGAGAACGCCACGAGGTTGGAAGACGAACCCGAGTTGGTGAGCGCGACGTACTTCACTCCGAGAAAAGAAGCCAGTTTCTTCTCGAATTCCAAGGCAAAACGGCCTTCGGTCCACCAGCCGTCAAGGACAGCACGCACGCCGTTCTGCATCTCGTCAGCGTCGAAGACCTTGTTTGCCGCATTGATGAACTGCTCGCCGACCTTGAATTTCCTGCCAGCGAACTTGGCAGCGTAATAGCCTTCTACCTGTGCAAAAATGATTTTCTCGATGCCTTCCGGGGAAGCCATTTCTGCTTTTATCCTTTGCAGGCTCCCGTCAATATTTTGCGGGACTATTCCAGTAAGTTTTTGCAGCCTTGCCGAGCTTGTGGAAAGGTCAAGAGGCCTTTTTGCCTTCTGGCCTAGCTCCGAAGTCTTTGCAGGTTCGAAAAGGACCGGTTCAAGGCCAAAAGCCTTGATTATCTTCTGGGCAAACGAGTAACGGTCAAGGGATTCCGGTCCGGTAGCCAAGTACGTCCCGCGTATGTCCTTGGCTATGACCTGAACGACGTACTGGCAAAGAAGCTTGACATCAGTAGGGTTGTTGACCTGATCTGTGGGTATCTTGCGCTTTTTCTTTGCTTCCAAAAGCTGCATCAAAAAGTTCTTTCCAGCTGGGTCGAATCCGTAGACTGAGGTTGTCCGGAGGATTACGTGGTTCTTGACCTTGGAAACCTCCTCTTCAGCAAGCAGTTTGGTCTTTGCATAAAAGTTCAAAGGCCCCACCGGGCTATCCTCGGTGTAGGCTTTCTTGGAATCGCCAGAGTAAACGTAGTCCGTCGAAATCTGGATTATCTTTGCACCGGCCTTGCCTGCCCACTGGCAAAGGTTCCCTGTCCCGTCCACGTTGACTGCACGCGCCTTCTTTTGGTCGGTCTCGCAGCCATCCACGTTTGAAAAAGCGGCACAATTGACTATGACGTCAGGCTTGAAAGCATCAAGTGCCTCTTCTACCTGTTTTTTGTCGCTTATGTCAACTGCAAAGTCAGTCCAAGGACTGAATGACGTTGAAAGGCCTGAGACTTCGTGTTCTTGTCTCAACGCCTCAACTAGGTTCTTTCCAACAAGCCCCGAAGAGCCCGTCACAAGTATTCTCATCTAAAACGTCCCTTTGACCCGAAAGTTTAATCCTTTCACTTTCGAGATTTTTTCTTAGCATCGAAGAACTTTACGTACCAGTCGACGGTCTCAACAAGGCCCTGCTGGATTGTGTATTGCGACTTCCAGCCGAGGACCTGTTTAGCCTTCCTTGCCGAAAGGTGCTGCTCGCGTATCTCGTTAGCAGCTTGGTTGAGTATCTCGACGTGCTCGGGCTTGCCCATTAGCTTGCAGATTTCCTTGACCATCTCAAGAACGGTCATCTTCTGTTCGTTCGAGAAGTTGAATGCCTCGCCGCGGATTTTCTCCGAGTATTTCTCGGAAAGCGTCTCGTAGGCCGAGACCGCGTCCTTGACATAAATGTAATCGCGGACGAACTTGCCGTCGCTTCGAATCACCGGCTTTTTGCCCTCGTAGAGTGATTTTATCGTTCCAGGAACGATGCGCGAGTAGTTCAGGTCGCCGCCTCCGAAGAAGTTGCCGCAGCGCGATATTGCAATCGGAAGCTTGTAAGTGCTTGCGTAGCACTGGCTTATCAGGTCGGCACAGCTTTTCGAACAATCATACGGATTGCGGCCCATAAGCGGCGCGTCCTCCTCGTAGGGAAGCTTCTTCTGGTCGCCATAGGCCTTGTCGCTTGACGCGATTATCGCCCGTTTTACGATGTCATCGCGAAGCCTGACTGCCTCAAGGACGTTCCAAGTGCCTTGGATGTTAGCCTCGAAAGTTCCAATCGGGTCGCGGTTTGCCGTTCCTACGATGGCTTGGGCACCCAGATGAATTACTGTGTCTGTCTCGTATTCGTTTATAGCTCGGCCAATGTCGGAAGCATCGGACAGGCTTCCGCGGACTATGGTCACTTTCTTGTCAAGGCCTTCAAGAAAGAAAAGCGAGTCGGGAACGTAGTCACGGACTAGGCAGACCGGTTCAGCATCCTTTGAAAGAAGGTCCTTTACAAGCCAAGAACCTACAAGTCCAGAGGCTCCTGTAAGCAATACGCGCCTTTGTGCCCAGAAGTTCGAAGCCATCTTATCGCCATACCTTCCAAGGAGCGGCCTTTTCCCAGAGCTCGTTCAAATCCAAAGCGTCCTTGTAAGTGTCCATAGAGTGCCAGAAACCTTCGTGTTTGTATATTGCAAGTTTTCGGTCGTGTGCAAGCTTCTCAAGAGGCTTCTTTTCAAAAACGCACGATTCGGAGTCGTCGATGTAGTCGAACACGTCCTGTTCGAGCGTGAAAAAGCCTCCGTTGACCCAAGCGTTGAGCTTGGGTTTTTCGATGAACGAAACTACCGCATCGCCATCCAGTTGCAGTTCACCAAAGCGCGATGGCGGCCGGATGCCGGTCACTGTCGCAATCCTCTTTTGCTTGAGCTGTTTCTTGTGGAAATCTAAAAGGTCCTTGATGCTCTCATCAGTTACCGCATCGCCATAAGTAGCCATGAACGTGCCGTTCCCGACGTATTTTTGAACCCGTTTCAGTCTCGCGCCGGTCATCGCTTCCTGACCGGTGTCAACCAGAGTCACGTTCCAGTCGCGCTCGTCGTGGCCGTCAAGAGGGACTATCCGCTCCTTCGAGCCTAGCTTGAGCGTGACATTGGAGTTCATCAGGTCGTAGTTGGCAAAGTACTCCCTAATCATGTTGCCCTTGTATCCGAGCGCAAGCACGAAATTGCGGAAGCCATAGTGTGAATATGTCTTCATTATGTGCCAAAGTATCGGCTTCCCGCCAATCTCAACCATAGGCTTGGGCTTGTATTCCGTCTCCTCGCGCATGCGGGTGCCCTTGCCGCCGCACCATATCACAACTGGAGTGTCTTCCATACGCGTCAACTTTATTCCCTCCTAAAAGCCTTGGAGGGAATCCCTAGTAACTTTAGTTGCAAACCGTTAATTAATGTCTTTTACCGGGCCTTTTGAAGAGAAGGTAGCTTGGGCACATCAGACCGCCAGTTTCTGTATTCCCATGAACGTTGACAGTGAGAGTTCCTCGCAGGTTGCACCAACATACGTCTTGATGGCTTCCTTGGTCCGTTTCATAAGTTCGTCAAGCGTCTTCGCCTGGGTGTGGCAGCCCGGCAGTTCCAGGACTTCCGACAGGACGTAACCGTCTTCGCCCCGAGACTGTCCAATAATTATTATCTAAAGCCCCTCTAGTGGGTTTGTTAACCCACCAGAGAGGTGAGAACTGCGGTAACAGTTCTCCGAAATTCGTTGCCATGCGCAGCGATTAATGCATTT
>Ga0172381_10000304_pt1 | contig 60224 bp, 51 predicted proteins | sample Leawel6488metaG_FD_119754 | JGI IMG/M metagenome (GOLD analysis project Ga0172381, IMG submission 119754) | Leachate microbial communities from a municipal landfill in Southern Ontario, Canada - Leachate well 64-88 metaG | ecosystem: Engineered > Solid waste > Landfill > Unclassified | place... | reverse complement strand
GCTGGCTCGCTTTCAGTCAAAGCTCCGCCGTTATTTTTTACAAAATAACCCTCCGTCTTCGAATCCAAGTCCCGCATACATAAACTAAAGCACCTCTTTCAGAGGTGCTAAGTTTTATGTTGCGGGACTTGGATTCGAACCAAGATTCAAGGATTCAGAGTCCTTTTGCCTACCATTAGCAGATCCCGCATCAAAAAGCGGAATTCCGCTTCGACTACCCTTTGAGATATTTTCGTGTTGCAATGTAGCTAGCAACCAGTCCTAATCCGATTCCAATGCCAAATTGGACCAGAATTACTACTGACAAGTTTGCCATATAAATACTCCAAATGTCAAATCCATCAGTCATAGCAAATATCTTGTCTTTCGCCAAGAAAATCACTATTGCAGACAATATAAAAGCTATAAGCGATGCAAAAAATCCTGAAATCATTCCTTGGATCAAAAATGGTCCGCGAACAAGACTATTCCTTGCTCCAACCAAATGCATCACCTCTATTTCCATTCTCTGTGAATGAATACTCAACCTTACAGTATTAAAAGTTATTATCAAAGCAATAATGCTTAATATTATGGTAGAGACAAGACCGATACTCTCAGCATCTGTGGCTATCTTAGAAAACTTTTCTATTACTTCCCCTCTTTTATGATCATTTACCTCCCTCACATAAGGAGCAATTTCTTCTTTTTCAAAAAATGATGCCACTATTTTATACTGCTCTGGCTTGGTTGTTTGTATCTTAAGCGAAGCCAAAAAAGGATTTACTTGTATTGCCTGAAGCGATTGAGAAAAAGTGTCATCTTTGTGAGTTTTTGAAAAAGCTTCGTAAGCAGCTTCAGGAGAAACATATTCTGCTGATTTTACCTCTGGCAATTTTTCAACCTGCCCTTTTAAATCAAGTATTGTTTCCTGATTTACACTTTCTTTAAAATAAACAGAAACATCCATCTTGTCTCTAATTTTTTCGGAAAAATAATTGACACCGTTTTCAAAAACAAAAAGCAGAGTCCCCAGCATTACCGCTATGAAAATAATCAATGCCGTCGCAAAGCTCAAAAACCCCTGCCTTTTAAAATTTCTCCACCCTCCTCTTATAATTTTTCTTATATAACTAACCATATCCGATTTGAATAATTTTTTTTGAAATTTCATAGCTATTTGTATTAAATAAAGAACATACCATTTTCTTCATCGCGAACAATTCTTCCGTCATCAATGGTAATAACTCTTTTTTTGATTGCATTAACAATTTCCTTATTATGGGTTGAAAGGATTATAGTCGAACCAGCTTCATTTATTTTCATTAACACCTTCATTATGTCTCTTGAGTGGTATGGATCCAAATTTCCTGTTGGCTCATCGGCTAAAATCACTCTTGGTCTATGTATCAGCGCCCTAGCAATCGATGTTCTTTGCTGTTCTCCTCCTGATAGTTCTTTAGGAAAACGATTTGCCTTTTTTGTTAGCCCAACAAGGTCTAAAACCTTCATCACCTCATCTTTAGATTTTTTAGTGTCTTGCCCTATCACCTCAAGAGCATATGCAACATTTTCAAAAACAGTCTTGTATGGAAGCAATTTAAAATCTTGAAAAATAAAACCCAGCTGCTGACGGATAGTATAAGCATCCTTTTCTTTTATATCTATAGTGTTTTGTCCATAAAATAAAACGGCTCCAGAAGTCGGCTTTTCCTCACACGCAATCATTCGTAAAACAGTGGTTTTCCCCGCACCAGATCTTCCGCAAAGCGTAATAAACTCGCCATCTTTTACCGAAAAAGAAACTTCCCTTAAGGCAGGCTTGACTTCCTTGCCTATGTTAGAAACATAATCTTTAGAAACTTGTTTGAATTCTATCATATTATTTTAGTTTTATTTCTTCTTCTATAAACTTTTCTAAATTGCCATTTAGAATATCGTCTGGACTAGTTGACTCTACTCCAGTCCTCAAATCCTTCACCAACTTATAAGGATGCAAAACATAAGATCTTATTTGATTTCCCCAACTTGCAGAAATCTTGTCTCCTTTTATTTCCGATAATTCTTTGGCTTTGCTTTCAAGCTTGTATTGATAAAGCTTTGAAGATAAAACTTTTAACGCTTTATCCTTATTGCTTCCCTGTAATCTTTCTGATTGGCAAGTGACGGTTGTTCCCGTGGGAACGTGGGTTATCCTTACTGCTGATTCCCTCTTGTTTACATATTGCCCCCCAGGCCCCGAAGCTTTGTAAAAATCTATTTTTAAGTCTTCGCTCTTTAATCCTATATCTTCATTATCGCTTATTTCCGGTAAAATTTCTACTAAGGCAAAAGATGTATGTCTGAGCTTTTGAGCAGAAAACGGAGACAGTCTTACCAATCTATGAACTCCTGTTTCTTTTTTGAGGAGTCCGTAGGCAAATTTTCCTTCTATTTCAATTGTTGCCGACTTAAGTCCAATTCTCCCCTCGCTTCCAACATCTCCAAAAGACTCGTCTATAGTCAAAACCTTGAATCCTTTTTCCTCGCAATATCGATTATACATTCTAAAAATCATTTGCGTCCAATCTTGAGCATCTTGCCCTCCCGCTCCCGAATATACAGAAAGTATCGCATTTCCCCTATCATATTTTCCATCAAAGTATAATTCGATTTCCTTATCCTTTAATTTTTTTTCCAAAACGCTTAATGCAGACTCTATCTTCTGCATAAAAGCTTCATCCCCCTGGAGCAAAACTAAATCTTCAATATTACTTATATCCTTTTTTATTTCTTCAAAAAAACTTAATTCATCTTCTTTATCGGACAACTCTTTAGAAAGCTCGATAGCATTGTTTTTGTCATTCCATAAATCTCCAGATTGGATTTCTTTTTTTAAATAAGAAACTCTTTCTTTGATAGCAGAAACGTCAAAGATGGCCCTCTAACAAGAGAGCCCTATTTTTTAAATCTTCAATTATTTTTTTGCTGTCCATAAATTTATTTAACATTCGTAATCAGTAATTGGTAATTAGTACTTTGTAATTTTCTTTCGAAAATCTTTTAGGTTTATTCAAATATCTCTCGCTTGCGTAAGCAAGCCACCAAGCACAAATTACAAATTACTATTTACTAGTTACCAACTCTTAAATGAGCCAGAGGCGAGAATCGAACTCGCAATCTTCTCTTTACGAAAGAGCTGCTTTACCATTAAGCCACTCTGGCAGAATCATTTGGATGGGAAAAAACTTGAAATCCATTTGAATAATTCATCTAATGGCCCGGCACTTTTCGTATTTGACTGATCACTTTCCTTGCTATCATTTTCTGCTTTTTTTATTACTACTATTTTTTCACCTTCCTTTTGCAATCCCAATTCTTCTCTCGCAACCTTTTCTAAATATTCTTCACTATAAGTTTCTCCTAGCTGCATTTCAAGCACTTCCTTTTCTTCGTTCAACTTAGAAGCGGTACTGCTGAGATTCTTATAATTTGACTCTATCTTTGACCTTTCGATATATATCATGACATTCGTATATAATAAATATACGGCAAAAAGAATAAAAATGGTGCCGAAAAACCTTGGCAAAAAATGCCTGGATCTATTTTTTTTAACCTTTCTTTTTTTGCCTTTTTTTGCTAACATATACCCATATTATAAAATAAAGTAATCATTATGGCTAATCAAAAGACTAAGAAAAAAATTACTAGGATATTTACCATTATCATTGTTGTTCTGATCATCATTTCAACAGTTCTGTCTATAATCAGCTGGTAACAAAAACATTATAACATCGATCAAGCTATTTTTCTAATCCGTTTCAAATACTTTCAAAAACACGTCAGAGGGGATTCTCATATCTCCTTTTTCTTTTAATTCTGACTTCCCTTTTTTCTGCTTTTCAAGCAGTTTTCTTTTTCTTGTATAGTCTCCTCCATACAAATGAGCCAACACATCCTTTCGAGTCGCACTTATAGTTTCTCTGGCAATAATCTTTCCACCTATTTTCCCTTGAAGAGCGACAGTAAACGCCTGCCGAGGCAAAAGATCTTTTAACTTTTCAACCAGTTTTCTTGCATCCTCATAAGAACGGCCTTTAGGGACAATTCTTGATAGCGCTTCTTCCCTTTCTCCATTTATCCATATTTCCAACTTCACCAAATCGGCCGGACGATACTCAAGTTCCCTATATGTCAATGATGCATATCCTTGCGTAATGTTCAGTAGTTTTTCATAAAACTTCCCTATTATTTCTCGCAGTGGCATTTCATAAATCAATATATATCTCCCCGATCCAAAAGGATAAGATTCCTTATGAGTTCCTTCCAGTTCGCTCAAAAAATCATAAACTCTTCCCAAGTAAGAATCTCCTATGATTATCTTTACCTCTGCCCACGGTTCTGTAAAATTTTTAAAAGAATCTGACCAATTCGCCGAGTTATATATTATCACTTCTTCTTCTTTAGAATCAAACGCTTTATACTTTACCTGCGGAGCTCCGATTATAAGTTCTATATCATATTCCCTCCTTAATCTCTCCATTGTAATTTCGGTATGCAATGTTCCAAGAAACCCGCACAAAAACCCTCTTCCAAAAATATGGAAATTCTGGGGCTGATAAAAAAGAGCAGAGTCATTTAGTTTTAACTTTGATAACGCAACTTTTAATATCTCAAAATCGTCCTGATCTTGAGGATACATTGATATAAAAAGTTTTGGTTCGGGGTCCTTATATCCAGAAAGAGCCTCCAAGGTATCTTCGTCTCCACTATAAACAATAGTGTCTCCAATCCTGATTTTTTCTGGATCTTTTATACCCGTAGCAATATATCCGATTTCTCCGGCGCAAAGTTCATCTATCGGAACCATATTCGGCTTAAACACACCCAATTCTTTTACAACGCTTTGAGCTTTAGAATTTATAAGAGAAATTTTTTGCCCAGACTTTATTTTTCCCTGCATCACACGAATAAAAGAAACTACCCCCAAGAAAGAATCATACTTTGAGTCAAAAATCAAAGCTTTAAAAGGCTTATCGCTATCCGCCTCGGGAGAAGGAAATTCTTCTATTGCCCTTTCAAGCAATTCTGGAACATTTTGTCCGGTCTTTGCCGAAATGGCAAAGATATCATCTATATCTGTGTCCAAAAAAGTTGCTATTTCCAATTTTGTTTCATCCACTCTTGCTTGTAACGAGTCTATTTTATTTACAACTGGAATTATTTTTAATCCTTCTTTTTTGGCTAAATCCAAATTAGTAATAGTTTGAGCTTGTATTCCTTTTGTTGCATCAACAAGCAGTATCGCGCCCTCCACTGCCGCCAAACTTCTCGAAACTTCATAATTAAAATCGATATGTCCGGGAGTATCTATTAAATTGAGCATCAAATCTTCTCCATTTTTCGATTTATAGTTCATTTTTACCGGAGTCATTTTTATAGTAATACCCTTTTCCCTCTCTAAATCCATTGAATCCAAAAATTGAGCCTGCATCTTTCCTTTTTGAACAGTCCCTGTAATCTCAAGAAATCTATCAGCTAAAGTAGACTTTCCATGATCGATATGGCTTATAATTACAAAATTCTTAATCTTCATATTATTTCCTTATTCTTAATCTCCTTAGCATATAATCCTTATAAAAATCAACTTCTGGACACCCAAACAAAGCCGTAAAAGAAGTATAAACCAAAACGGCAATGGAAGAAACAATACACAGATCAAAAATCAAATACACTACAGGTGGCATTGTAAGAACAAGTCCTAGAGCAGCATCTAAATTGGATTGCATAAAGCTTAAAGCCAATACCGATATTATTGCCATTGCAAATCCAGCAACAGACATTTTTAAAAACGAAACAGCCAGCTTTTTTATTCCAAAATTTCCAACCTTCTTATAAAAATAAAACAACAGAAGCAAAAACTCTAAGAGCAATGCCAAATTAAATCCAAACACCAATCCCAATACCCCAAAATTGGTCATACTGCCCAATTGAAAGACGGATTTTGCAATACTCATTATAAAATCGCTCTGTTGGAATAATTGCGCAAAAAACAACGAAAAAATGTAAGACAGTACCACAAAAACTATTGAAATTACAGTAGGCGTAACTGTGTCTTTTAAGCTGAAAAAACCTCGCAAAACAATAGGGACCAAGCATTGCGAAAAAGTGCTTATTGCATACATGCCCAAACACGCAGCAGTAATCTCCACACTAGCAGTTCCAAATTGTCCGGTTTTTAATATCGCCTCAACAATCGGATTTCGCAAAACAAAAAGCAATATTCCTATTGGCAGTGAAATATACATTGTTTGCGCAAAAACAGAATAAAAAGATTTGTAAAAATCATCTTTTTTCTTTTCGGCCCAAAACCTAGAAAGAACGGGAAAAACAGCCGTTGCAAACGATATGCCTATGATTCCGATTGGAACATATCTTAAGTTATTTGAAAAATAAAAAATTGTAATGGCTCCCGTGCCCAAACCAGCCGCAATTGATGTCACCACGATAAAATTTATCTGACTGGCAGAAGCCGCTATCATTCTTGGGATCATTAACGTAAAAAGATTCTTGATTGCCGGATGACTCATCCTGAAAGACCATTCGTATTTATACCCACATCTTAAAGCTGCTGGCAGTTGGATCAACAAATGGGCCAAAGCTCCTATTACAACCCCCATACCTGCTCCATATATTCCCCAATACGGAGCTAAAAAAACGACTCCGAAAATTATTCCCAAATTATAAAATATCGGAGCCAAAGAATATGCAACAAACCTATTGAAATAATTTAACACTGTAGAAAGAACTGAAGATATTCCAAAGAATAAAACGCTTATAAATATCATTCGGCTCAAATTAATAGTCACAGTCTGAGCCTCCAGAGAAAAGCTGGAAATCGTAGAAGAAACTATTTGAGGAGTAAATATATAGAACAGAATAAAACAGATAAAAAAACTGACTATGAAAAAATTTATCATAGTATTTATTATCTTCCACGATTCTTCTTTATTTTTTTGCTGATATTCGGCAAATACTGGCAAAAGAGAAACTATTATTCCTCCTGCAAAAAGTATATTAAAAACCAGATCAGGAATCCTAAAAGCCGCAAAATAAGCATCCAGAGAAGATCCGGCTCCAAAAACTCCAGCCAAAAGACGATCTCTTACAAGTCCGAGTATTCTGCTTAAAAAAACTGTTATTGCCAAAATTATAGCCGCGCCTTTTATGCTAGATTGCCTTGAGCTGATAACATTTTTTATGCTTGTCATTCCTATATTCATGGTAAATTTATCATAACCCAAAACAAATGATTTGACAAAGCCCCGCAAATTAAGTAAAATATTTTTACCGTAATAGAAAGAACAATCGCCCTATTTATAGGGAGGAAAGTCCGAACTTCCATTCTTTAAAAAGAATAAACAGGTAGCGGGTAATTCCCGTCATCCGCACAAAAGCGGAAGAGATGCGAACAGAGACGCTCCAATTCGAAAGATAAGGAGCATCCCCTTGGGATGAGCTCTTAGGGAAACCTTTGAGATGAAACGGCTAAACTCTTACCCGGAAGCAAGAACAAATCTTTTCGCAAGAAAAGAAAAAAGTAGTTCGCTAGAGGCATTAAGCAATTAATACCCCAGATAGATGATTGTTTAAAAACAGAATTCGGCTTACTAATCTATTACCTATTTAAAAAAGCAGGCATTCCCTGCTTTTTTAAATTCTCAAAATCAAAAAAATCAAGGCCGGGCCTCGGGCAAGGCCGGGCCTTGTTTGAGGCCGGGCCTTGAAAATAATAAAAGTGGTAGCTGTCAAATCATTGACAAAATCAAACTTATAGTTTATATTATAACCATGCAGTTTAATCTACCCAGATCCATTCTGGGCGACGAGGAAAAGCAGGAGACCGTTCGAAAAACCTCTTATATTGAGGTAGACGGACTCCAAAATGGTCATAGAGAAATGAGCCCCATTGATCAAGAGCTCCAGTAGCCCACCTTCTTTATTTAGAAGGTTGTTTTATTTTACAAAAAACTCCCTTAAAAGGAAGTTCTATTTGCTATTTACTTTATTGAAATAGTCTATCAACGCCAAACGGAATTTGTCTATATTTTCGTTGCCAACCGTAAAGCCCGCTGCCGGTGGATGCCCTCCAAATGTCCTAAGCAGCCCCTTACAACTTTCCATGGCTTTCACAGCGTCATACTTTTTAGGCAACCTCACTGTTCCCCTGCTTAACTCTTCGTATTTTTGATAAAGAAAAACCGGCTTATCATAATACAATGCTAATTTTGAAGCAATCGAACCCAAATACTCTATTCCCCAATTAGTATTTCCCTCAAAAACAATATTCGTTCCCAGTCTGCTATCCGCCGACTGTTTTATTTCTTCCACCAAAGCATTTATTTCTAGCTGTCTTCGTTGATTCTCTTCTATAAGTTCATTGGCTTCCTGTTTTGCCATTTCAAGATCAATTTCGCTCAAAATATGATACAGCAAGCAAGCATGATTATCATCCATCGCTCCAAAATTGAAACAACTGTTTATCCTATGGATCAAATCTCTCTTGGAATTGAATTCGCCAAGATTATAAATACTGAAAAAAGCTTTTAAAATTGGCCGTTGGCTATTTTCGATATTCTTGAGTCCATTGTAGATATAATCTATGTTTTCATCCCTCTCCGGCATCATATCGGCAATAGTAGCCAAAGCTACCAGCTCAAGCAAGTTTTCCCGAAACAAAGATGCCATAGAATTCCCTAGTAATTCTTCCGCAAGCTTGAAAGACAATCCTGCATTTGAAAAATCTTTGAAAGGATAATTATCTGTTTCTTGCTTGGGATCAACTATCAGATCCGCTTCCGGCAAACCATCTATAGTTGGCTGGTGGTGGTCAAGAATAGCAACTATAAATCCAGCTGCCTTAGCCCTTTTAACCTGTTCAAAATTAGTTATTCCGCAATCAAGAGTGATCAAAAGTCCGCCTTTCGGATGCTTTTTTATGATATAAGGCAAAACCACATCATTTAATCCATAGCCCTCATTTTTTCTATCGGGAAAATAAGCAAAAATATTTACATCTTTTTTTTCCAAAAAAGCGAAATTGCTTATCGCCTCTTTTGCAATTACTGTGGCCGAAACACCATCCATATCAGAATCCCCAAACAGAATAATCTGTTCCTTTTTTAAAACAGCATTTCTTATCATCTCTGCCAAGATGTCTATATTCTTGATTTTCTCCATAATTTTACCGCTCTGTAAATTAGTCTAATACCTTTATTCCTGGAAGAGTTTCTCCTGAAATAAAATCAAGCATTGCTCCCCCTGCTGTTGAGATATGTTCAAATCTTTTTTCCATTTTTGCCTTAAAAATAGCTTCAACAGTTTCTCCTCCGCCAACAATAGCATATCCAGTGTTTTCTGCAACCGCTTTCATTATTTCTAGTGTCCCCTTTGCAAAGGTAGGCACTTCCCAGTATCCCATTGGTCCATTCCAAATAATAGTTCCCGCCTCTTTGATTATAGCTTTATATTTTTCAACAGTTTCTGGCCCAATATCAAAAATATTCTCTTCTTTTCTCAGTGTTCCCACTCCTGCTATTCTCATATACTTCTGATCCAAATCTTTTAACGCCATTATGCCATCTATTGGCAAATGCAGCTTTGGGCTAGATAAATTTATTTCCTGGGCGCTATCAAGCAAATCTGCTTCTTCTTTTGTCCAATTATCACGGACACAAATCCCTCTTATTGTTAGAATAGTATTAGCGATTTTTCCTCCCACCAAAACATAATCGGACTTTTCCAAAAGATTTTTGATTAATTTTACCTTCGTTTCCAGCTTTACCCCCCCCACAATAGAAACAAGAGGTCTCTTTGGTTTTGATAAGCCTTGAGTTAAAACTTTTATCTCGTCTTCAAGCAAAAACCCAGGATAAGAAGGAAGCAATTTTGCAACACTAACAGTGGAAGCATGTTCGCGATGACAAACACTAAAGCCCTCTTGGACAAAAATATCCGCCAAAGAAGCCAAATTCTTGGAAAACTTTTTATCGTTTGCTTCTTCTTCGCTGTAAAATCTTAAATTTTCTAATAGTATAATGTCTCCGTCTTTCATCTTTTCTATCGCTTTTTCAGGAGTCTTTCCAATACAGTCTTTTACAAATTTTACATTATCTATTTTTTTGTTTAAGTATTTGGCAACTATTTCCAAAGAACATTTTTTGTCTTTCCCCTCTGGCCTTCCTAAGTGACTTATTAATATCGTTTTAGCTCCTTGTTTTCTTAGGTATTCAATAGTTGGAAGAGCCTGGTTTATTCTATAAAAATCACCTATCTTTCCGTCATCAACCGGAACGTTAAAATCGCATCGCACCAAAACGCGCTTCCCTTTTACGTTTGCATCTTTTAAACTTTTCATTTTTGATTTTTAGATCTTAATAATTACAAGTCAATTATAACAATAAAAGTAAAATAAAAAAACTAGGTGCTAGGCCTAGATTCAAGAGATTGATCAAGTAAAAATGCTTGAATACCAGAAAAACAAGTTTCCATTTTTCTTTCGTCTTCCCGCAACTGATGATATCCCAACGCATATGCTTCGTTAGCATATTCAAGGAGCTGTTTAGGCGTTATGCCTATTTCGTCCCAAGTAAGTACCTTTGCCTCTACATACCGAATAATAGCTCTTATTAGGACAAGGGTGTTTCCTGAAGACATCTGCTCAAGATACAACTTAACATTTCTCAATGCAAGTTCTTTTGATTCAGAACAATCGTCCATTTTCATCCCTCACAACTCCAAAGATATCACAAACAAAAGAAAAAGCAAAGGTTAATCAAACTTTATCACTTCGCCGGGTTTTATGGTCTTTTTTTCTTCTTTTTTATAGTCTTGATTGTTTTCCTTTTTTATTATATTAAGCAACCCGTCAAAATCTATCTTTTTCCCAGACCTGGTTTCCAAGTTTTTTGAAAGCTCCCTTGGTTCTTCCTTATTAATTCTTTTTTCTTCTTTGATTAGAACATTATTTTCAGCAGTATGATTATCTTCAACGCTTAAATACTCATCCCTCTCAACAGTTTTTGCCGAAAATCCGTTTTCTAAAACATTATTTTCTTTTGCTTTATTCAAATCATTGTCTTCCCTTTCAATCTTATTTTCTTTTTCAAAATCTATATCCAAAATACTAGAATTTTCAGCCTTTTCATCTTCCACCCTTATGCTACTATTAATATTTTTATCTTCATAAAACCTTTCTTCTCTTTTTTCTGGAACAAAAACCTTAGCTTCTTCTTTGTGGTAGCTTTCTTTTTCTCCTTTTTTCTCTCTTGCCTCATCAGCCATTTTTTTCAAACAAGTCTTACAATAAACAGGCCTCTTGCCATCGGGTTTGAAAGGAACCTTCATTTTTTTATTACAACTCTGGCATATCGCATCATGCAGCTCTCCATTAGACCTGAATGCCTGATCCCTATTTGCGCTAGCAGCCATACCATCTTCGGTATCATCGGCTATTTTCTTTTCAACTACGCTGCGAGGAGTAGCATATTTAGACCTAGAATATTCTATTATTTCTTTTTCTAGAGATACTGATAAAGCCTGTACCGGAGGGAGCGTTTCGGCCGAAAACGGACGCGAAGCCATTCCATCTATCATCAATTTCAGATATATGTTTTGCTTTGGAAGATTTACTATGTCTTGAACAGTGAACTCCGGATTAAACTCTCGCTCCAAAAATTCTGCATCATCTGCGCCTATTCTAAAAGTTATCATTGTCCCTACGTTTCCAAAAACAGCATCTCTTACCTTTTCTTCCATTTGAGCAATATATTGGTGGGCTAATATTAATGAAAGTCTATATTTTCTTGCTTCTGATAAAATATTAGCAAAAGAATCTGTAGAAAAATTTTGGAACTCATCAATATAAAGAGAAAAATCACTTCTCTCACTCTCTGCCATATCGACCCTAGACATTGCAGCAAGCTGTAATTTTGTAATAATTAATGCTCCTAGTAAGCGAGAAGACTCTTCTCCCACTCTTCCCTTTGAAAGATTAACGATGAATATTTTTTTCGTATCCATTATATCTCGCATATCTAAAGAAGATTTTTCCTGTCCGATAATATTTCTGATAAGCGGAGCCGAAATAAATTGACCTATCTTGTTTTGGATAGCAGCAGTGGCCTCGATTTCATACCTCTGGGTATAACGCGCAAATTCTTTTGTCCAAAATGATCTTATAACCGGATCTTTTACTTGCCCAATAATATTATCTCTCCAGTCCACGTCAGATAACAAACGGTTTATACCAAGCAAAGTAGAGCCCGGAACTTCAAGCAAAGCTAGAATAGTATTGTTTAAAATATATTCCATACGGGAAGACCAAACGTCTGGCCATATTTTTTTGAACACCGTCATTATTCCTCCAGCAATCAAGTGCCTATACTCAACACCCACATCTTCCATAATATTAAAGGCAATCGGGTTCTCTAAGTCGGCAGGATTAAAATACACAACATCTTTTATCCTTTCTTCAGGAATTAATTGCAACACTTCTTCGGCCGCACTTCCATGAGGATCAACAAAACAGACACCCTTTCCATTAATGATGTCTTGAATAATCATATTTTTTATCAATTCGGTTTTTCCCATACCGGTTTTACCGATGATATAAATATGACGCCTTTTGTCGTCTTGCTTGATGCCAAATCTTACCTGTTTTCCACGAAAACTAGTCTGGGCAAAAAAAGTAATGTTGCTGTTTTTTGGAGTTTCCATAATTTTAAACTAAGCCTATATCCCTTATTCTACACCATTATTCTATTCTTCAATAGGCAATGCTGCAGGAGGAGCGGCCTTCTTTGTTGGAACACGTCCAACTGATGTGCTTGGAGCAACTGAAATTCCAGGAAAGTGAAACAATGTAGCAAGTTCTTCCGAAGAAGCTAAAAATTTTGTAGACGAAACACTATTCATAAACATTACATCGGGATAAGAAAGTTCTCTGTAGTAATATCTCATAAACATATTCCTTTTTTTCAAATATATAATCCTTTGCCTGAAAAGCGCAGGCGCTTGAAGCTTTGTTGTATTGTGAGGCTTAAATCTATTTAGATTTTGTGTTGCAAATTGAGAAAAATGACTTATTGCATATCCCTTAGCAGCTCCAGAAAATTTCTCTCTTCTAGCGACATACACAAAACGCACAGTGGAATGGAAACATGTTTTTGATATCTTTCGCTCAATTGCCGAAATAATTTCTCTTTCTCCAGAAGTTAATCTAAATTCTATAGGAAACTCTTCGTTCTTTTTCTTTTCCTCTTCTCCAGCATAAAAAAAAGGAAATAGTATTTGGGCAATCAATACCCATATCCTTATAATCATCGGCAAATCATCAAAAGAATCGATCTTCTTTTCTTCTTTTCTTCCAAGCAATTTATCGATCTCTTCCCTGCCTCGCTTATAATAATTATCTTCACTGTCTACAGAGGTAACCGGCATTGCAATCATCTGAACCCATAGTTGCTCGCCTCTTTCAAGAAGAGTTATATTTTCAAGCAAGGTAGCAACTGGGTCAAATCTTTTTTCCTCTTTAGTTTCTAAATTTTCTTCAAAAAAAGACTCATAAGTTTTTATCGGATAGACATCGCTTCGCGCCATTGCCTTAAACTCGCACCCCCACATATCCCATTCACTATTAGGAATATCTTGCGGGACAACATCGGCATAATCTGGAACCTCAAACATTTCCACTTCAGGATATTGCGAAAAAAATGCTGACTCAACGATTTTTCTTGCTGCTCGCGGACATCTTACATAAAAATGAGGAATACCATCAATTCCCACGATCTCAAATGAAATTCTTAAAACTACTTTTCCTTCAAAATACTTTTCCTTCCAATCTCCTGCTGCATCATAAATAGAAAACAGCGTATTCATTACGTTTTCCATTGCTCTAACAGGTTTTATAACATCTCGAGGAAGTTTTATTTCAAGCACAACATTAGGCTTTGAGATAACAAACTTCGTTTGCATATATTCCAAATACTTTTTCCTATAATTAGGAAAGAAAAAAAACGGCAAAAAAAACCACCAAACATGGCCTATTGTATATAATATTGCAAACAAATAAGGACTGTATTGCTCCAGCCCCGCTAACATAAAATATATTTGAGTTGCTTGTTCTTGCATTATTATGCTTCGCGGATTTTATATTTTCCGCTTTCGTCTTTATCGAAAATATTTTTATTCTGCAAGCTTAAAAAAATAGTTGATTCTTTTACGATTCTTTGTTTGGAAACTTTTTGAATTATTTCATCTTTCGTCATTGGTCCATTTTCAGCCAATACTGCACAGATAACATCTTTTACTTTTCCCGGATTGTACCCCCAATCCTTAAGCGCATAATAACCTCTTCCCACTAGAACAAAATCTTCGTTCCTAATAAGCTCATTGTGAACCGTTTGAGGATGCAGTTTTTTATCTTTGTTTTCTCTTATTCCAAGCTCTTTATTCAGCCCAAAAATCAAATCTGTTATCTCTTTGAAGTGCAACGGCTTTTCATTTTCTTTTAATATTACAAGTATTTTGTCTTTAACTGTTCTTGGGTTTACTTCAGGAGAAGTCTTGAGTCCTATCTTTTTTTCATCTACAGACCTTATAATACTTTTAGAAATTTCTAAACAAGAAACAAAAACGTCTTGAGTAATTTTTTTATCAGAATAATCACGAACAAAATCGGCAAAAACATCTGCGATTGCCTGAGGCGCCCCCCATTCCTTGAAACGTTTTTCAAAATCACTGCAGAGATTTTTTGAAAAAACTATGGCATTTTTATTGGTTGCCCAAAAAGCATAAAAAAATTGATCTTCCTTTACCCTTTCAAGAGCATCTATCAAGCTAAGCAAAAACAGGACATAATTTCTAGTTTCGTCTGTGCTTATTTCAGACAGTAACTGATCCTCTTTTTTTATTCCGCCATAACTCTCAATTTTCTCAATCAAGAACTTTTCAATTGCTCGAAAATCAGACTTAAAATCAGATGAATCAATCATCTTTTTAGCCCTTTTAAGCCCATCTATTTCAATCTGACGAACCCTCTCTCTGGTTATTTTGTAGCTTTTCCCAATAAACTCCAAAGTCTCGCCTTTCCCCTTTTTTCCTAAGGAAAAACGCCTCCCCAGGACTATTTTTGTCCTTTCGGGTAGGTCTTTCAAGATTTTTTCGGATATTATTTTATAATCGAAGCCCATATTCATGATTTTTCTATTAAAACATTACTTATACTAATAACATTTTATTTAGCTTTTGTAAAGGCCTACTTAGCCTTTTTAGCAAACTTTCGTTTTTGCCACCAAACCAATAGCGGACTCGCCAAAAATACCGACGAAAACAACCCTACCAATACCCCGATTCCCATAATTAAAGTGAAATATTTCAAGCTTTCCTCGTTGGAGAAGTAATAATATAAAGGAATTAAGGCCAAAATAACAGTTAAAGAAGTATTAACACACCTAACAAATGTTTCATTCAAGCTCTTGTTTACAATCTCGCTATATGACAAACCACTGCTTTTATTGATGTTTTCCCTTATCCTATCATAAACGACGATAGTATTATTAATACAATAACCAACAACGGTCAAAAGCGCCGTAATTACCGGAATACTCAGTTGAGCCCCCCATAATTTTGTGAGTAAGGCAAATATACCTAGCGGTATTATTAGATCGTGAAAAAGCATCAAAGTTGATGAAAGTCCATACTCAAGCGATGTAATCGGATGGGAAACATTCTTAAAAGCAATAAATATGTAGGCAAGCATTGCAAGTAAAGCGAGAACTGCCACTAAAAAAGTCTTATCCCTAAGCTCCTTTCCTACAAGAGAGCTTATTGTCTCAATTCCAGAAGATCCATCAATAATATCCCCAGTTGTCTTGATTTCGGTAACAACTTTTTGATATGTCTCGCTGCTTACGTCTTTCTTATTCACTTTTATCAAAACTTCATTCTTTCCAACTGGCTGAATTTCGGCTCCTTTTATTTCTTCTATCTTAAAAACGGCTTCCTTTATTTTCTCGATTTCAGGCCTATTTCCATCTTTGTATTCTATTTTTATAGAGCTTCCTCCCTCAAAATCAATACCTGGGTTTAGTCCAAAAAAGAAAATGCTAAAAATGCTTAACACCACGGCCAGCCCTCCTATAGCAAAATATATCTTTGAGTATTTTAAAAAATTGAAATTCATAATAGTTCTTTTATTTTATCATTCTGAATTATAACCAAAAGAATTTGGTTTTAGCAATCCACTTAATTTTTGCAACAACCTGCAAAAAGATATTAGATGCAGTAACTGCAGAAAACAAACTTATCAAAATACCCAAAATCAAAGCAAATGAAAAAGCTTTGATGAAACTGGTTCCAAATATGTATAAGATCAATGCCACAACAATTGTTGCAAAGTGTCCATCTCTTATTGACGGCCAAGCTCTGTGTGCACCCTCTTTGATTGCAGTAGTAACATCTTTTCCCGCTTTTAATTCTTCTCGCAATCTGGAAAATATTAAAATATTTGCATCAACGGCAATACCAATAGAAAGGATTAATCCTCCAATTCCTGCCAAAGTAAGAGTTGCCGAAACCATTTTTAAAGCTCCCATTAAAAGTATTACATAAGCCACCAAAGCAAAAGATGCAACTAATCCAGGCAGCCTATAAAACAAAACCAAAAAGGCAACAATTAGAATAAAGCCAACAATTCCAGCCTGGACAGCATTATTTAAAGATATTGCTCCTAAAGTCGGTCCAATTTTCTGCTGGACTATTGGCTGACCCAATGGAACAGGCAATGCGCCCTGATTCAACCTCTGAACCAATACTTTAGCATCAGCAACTGTTTCCTTTCCTCCAGAAATAACTGCCTTTCCTCCGCTTATTTTTTGTTCAACTCTTGGAGCGTAAAGATCATTTCCATCAATTTTTCCGTCACCATTAGTGTCTACTATTGATTGTCCATCCAAAAATATTGCAATAGACTTTCCAGTATTCCTTTCTGTTATCTGTTCAAATATCTTTGCCCCTTCGTCGTTGAATTGCAGATTTATTTCAGGAGCATAAGTCATCTGATTGTAGTCTACAGATGCTTTTTGCAAATATCTTCCAGTAAGCTCGGTTTTCTTGAAAGGGATTTCGTAAGCCAACTGCCAGTCGGGAATCTTCTGGACTTCTGCAAGTATTTCATCCTGGCTCTTCCCCTGGTTTGCCTGCAATGCTTCTTGAACCTTTTTTGAAACCTCTTCCACTTTTTTCATTTCCTCATCAGACTTCTGTTCATAAAACTCTAAAAGAGGAGTTTGCCCTATCCATTCAATCGCATCATCAATACTTTCAACTCCTGGTAACTCAACTGCAATCCTGTCTTGTCCATAAATCTGGATAATGGGTTCTGCCACCCCGAAAATATTGATTCTTCTTTCAATAACATCACGAAGACCGTCCATCACTTGTGATTTCTCCTTCTCAGGAACACTGCTTAAATCGGCTTTATATTCCAAATGAACTCCACCTTTTAAATCGAGTCCTAATTTGTAATCATTTGCTTTCAACTCTGGAATACTCCAATGGAATTGATTATTTGCAAGATTAACAAGTTTGTTGTATGGGGCAGGAAAACTATAAACGCCCACCGAAACGGCCAAAAGAACTATAGCGATAAATGATAAAAATAATTGTTTGTTAGTCATTTTTTTCTTGCTGCGAAACTGCTCGTTTCCGATTAATATTTTCTTTATTTTTATAATAAAACATCACTTAAGTCAATTCCCTATCTGAACTATAATATATGCTTAAAAAGCTCTAAAGTCAAATAACGACTATCCTAAGCTTTTTAAAAAATACATCAGCGCAATCCCTAAAACTATACTCACTAATTGAACCATAGAATACTTCAGTGAAGCCTCTTTTTTGATTTCCGGAATCAAATCGGCAACAGCTATATAAATAAAACTTCCGGCAGTAAAAGCAGCTAAAAAAGGCAAAAACTGCTCGTTGTTTATCCAGAACAAAGCTAATAATCCTCCTAGAAATGAAAACAAGGAAAAAACAAAATTCCACACTACTGCCTTCCATTTACTGTACCCAGCATATATGAGTATTCCAAAATCCCCTATTTTTTGCGGGATTTCATGGGCAATAATTGCCAAAATCGTTGCAACACCAAGATTAAAATCAGTCAAAAATGCGCCAACTATGATTACTCCATCTAAAAAGTTATGTAATCCATCACCCACTAGATTCATAATACCAAGCTCATGAGGATGTTCTTTTGATGTCGGTATATGGCAGTGCCTCCAATGAATAATTTTTTCTAAAACGAAAAAAATCAATAATCCTGCGATTATAAATACCCATATGCTCATACTGTTGGGATATTTACCAATAGCTTCTGGTAGCAGATGAAAAAATACATCCCCTATCAGCGCCCCAGCTGAAAAACTTACCAATACCAATAATATCTTTTTTAATGACTCTTGGCGCAATTTAAAAAACACAAACCCAGAAAAAGATAGCAATGCAATAAAAAATATTCCCCCAAAAGCTATTATCAAAGAAAAACTCATAGTAGACTTTAATGTTATAAATTATATTTTATATATACCAAATAAAGCAATAAAAAACAAAGACTTTCCGTCTTTGTTTTTTATATTTATCTTATTGAGCACATCCAGCACTATCGGATGAATCTGTTGTCGTTCCTCCTCCAAATCCAGGAGTAGGTGATTCTGAAGATAAAGACTTTTTACATCCCTCAGGAGCATTATCATATGTCGCACAAATTGCCTCTAGTAAATCGGCGCTGCTTCTGCCAACATTGTCGTTTACCACTCCGTTGATTACTAAAGTTGGAGAACCTTTAACGCTATACTTTTCATTATCACTCTTGAATATTGCAAATCCTGGAAACTCTCCCTGATAACCTACTTTGTTGTTAAAATTGGACATTACGCTAAATTCTTTATCGCTGCTAGCGCTACAAGCTTCCATTTTAGCCTTATCAATTCCAGTAGAAGCGACGCACGACGCCGAGTCTCCAGCATTCAAGAAACACTTCAAATAAGGGATCAATTTATCTTTCTGTTCCTTTTGGATACAATATTGATTCAATTCTTCTTTCAATTCTTTTTCTCCATGCATTGCATAGTCACAGAATTTTAAATTAAAATCCACTTTGTCTCCCAATGCTTCAATTGCGGGAATAATTCCTTTTTCAATCTGAGTTCCATATGGACAATGACTCATAACAAAAAGTTCAATGCTTGGCTTTTCAGTTTTTACGATTTCTTTTTTCTTTTCAATTTCCATTACATTCACGCAAAATTTTGACCCGTCGGCAGAAACTATCGTATCAACACTATTAGTCCCGTCGATATCAACCTTGAGGTTATAATAAGCTTTTTTATCCAAAACAGCCAAATCTTTTATTTTTCCCCCTCCCATTAATTTTTCATTTATGAAATCAACTATCGGTTGTTTTATTTCTTCAGGAGAAAGTGCCCCTGCTTCGATTGCAGAAAGATTTTTTATCTTTTCTCCTATTTTTGCATAAGTCCAATATCCAAAAAAACAAAGACTAGTCAATATCAATCCTGCAAAAAAACCTATTATAAAACCTTTTGTTAGTTTCTTTCTTTTTCTAGTATGCTTTTGTTCTTCTTTGATTTCTTCTGTCATTTTTTTGTTTTTTATTATTATTTTATAGATATGATACCACTAATTACTATTGCCATCAAATTACCCTTTATGGACATAGTTATGGGATATTTTGTTGTATTCATAAGTATTATATTCACAAATCCCATTCTCATCCAAAAGTAAAAAATAACCTATCCCCGTGTCTAATGCCAAACGGCTGCAAACAGTGCAAAAAGGATCTCCAGATTTCAAGATTTCGCCATCATCCGAAACTCTACAAAAATATAGCTTTGATCCCTTTACCTTTTCAGGGTTTTTATAAACAGCATCTATAATGGCTCGCCACTCAGCATGGATACAACAAGTTCTGTCGTAACCAGGCTTTCCTTTGTAATCCCTTATATCGCACGTTCTATTTTCTTCTGCGTCCAAAGGTGGAGCATTATATCCGCTTCCAATTATTTGTCCCTCATTCACAATAACCGCTCCGCACTTAGCCCTATTGCACAAAGCAAGTTTTGCAGTTTCTGCCGCCCTTTCCATCCATTTTCTAGCCTCTATTTCTTTTTCTCCTTTAAGATACTCCATAATTATTAAAAACTTCTTTCTTTAATTTTTCCACAGCTTCTTTGCTTTCATATATTTCTCCCTTTCCCAGCTTATAGAGCATTGGCACAACTCCGCATTTTTCGCATTCACCCCAATTGCACTTTCCTCCGTTTTTTAGTGAAAGTTCTTTGCACATAGAAACCTCTTTTTCAAAAACTTCTTTTTCCATATTTTTTAATTATTATAAAACTTCATTAACATCATAATAATTTTGGCCATCTTTATAGCTCTTAATAGCCAACTCACACATTTTGAACATTGGACTAGGCAGTTCCTCTAAAGGATACCAATTCCATGATTCTGATTTTTCCATTTCTAAGACTTCTGCCTCTCCGCTTTCCCACTGTGCAATAACTCCGATATGGACATAATGCTTTGGAGCATAAGTGATAACATTGGCTAAAAATTGAAATCGAACATCTTTGATATTTATTCCGCATTCCTCCATAACTTCTCTCTTTGCGCAATCTTCGAACGACTCCATATATTCCAAATGCCCACCGGGAAACGCATACTCACCTTCTCCGTGCGAGCCCTTTCTTTTGCCAAATAGTATTTTGCCCTCTTTTAAAATCAACACACCAACTCCTACTTTTGGTTTATTTTGTTCGTCCATACTTTTTATTTATTTCTTATTATTTTTTAATTTAGATTGACAGCTTAGCAATTATTTGATACTTATCACTCAGTTCTACTTAGGAGATTCTATGACCATTGAAATAGAAATTAAAGACGGGATGATGGCTCTTGGACAAGATGCAAAAGTCATTATCCGCGAAAACGGAAAGATTATCAAAGAAATAACTGCAAGAATCGGCTACCAAGAAAGGTCAGGAGGCCACTACCCCTGCGTGAGACTTGAGGAAAAAGAAGTTGTTTGAATCTTTTGCTTAATTTATATTAAGCTTTTTTTATTTTCCGTGACACTTTTTAAATTTATATTTTATCCAACAGAATTTCCGGAATTTTTTCTCGCGGAATAATCCTGACGCTCACTTTTTCCATTCCTTTTATATAAGCCTTCATTAATCTGTGTAGTCCGTCAAGAATAAGCCATTTCCCTTTATTTTCCATAATATCTATCGGATACGTCAAATCGGCTTTCATGGTACGCTTATATTCATCTTCATATTCACCAGGATTCTCTATAATCTCACGCGAAGTAAGGTTATATACGCCATCTTTATGCCAATGAAACGGAATGTCGAAATGCCAAACTAATTCCTTAATATCCATTTCTATTACAGGAATATCAAGACACCAAACTTTTTCGTTTTCCCAATCAAAGTCGAAGCCAACTTGCTTGATTATGTCCGGTAATTCTTCTTTCATAATTCTTGTTTTTATTTTTATGTCCGCAGGAATTACTTACCGTCTTCAAGATAAATTGCAGTGTCATTTTCTAATGCATCCAAACATTTCGGTAGTCTCTTGCCTAACTTTTCACTTAATAATGGTATTACTTCGGCAATTTTCATGAATCTGTATTCAACAATCTCTTTTCCATCTAGCTTGATCTTTCCAATTTCGTTCTCGCTTAACTTTCCACCGAAGAAAATGAATTGCAAGCTTTCTCCTTTTTCTCCGATGTTGGATGCGTAGTCAACACACAAAAATTTTACTTCTTTCAACTCAATCCCGATTTCTTCTTTCGCTTCTCTAATGCATGCATCTTTTGGCGACTCATTCTCATCAATTACTCCGCCAGTTATAGACCAATGGTCTTTATAGCTGGGTTTTACGACAAGAATCTCGCCCCTTTCATTTAGAATTAGGGTTCCTACACCCATTCGTTTCTTCGGTAAATTTTTGTAGTATTCACTGCTCATATCTCTTGATTTTACCAATTCTTACTCCCCATGACATTTCTTGTATTTATTCCTGTGAACACAGGAAGTTAATCAATTCTTCCTCGTTGCTCGCGATATAATCCAACGGCACTTTTATCATAGGGTTTAATTTTGATCCCATGAAAGACGCTCGACTATCGGTATGCAGACCAATCAATTTCTTTTTCTTCTTTTCAATATATTTCTGAGTATATGCGATTCCCAACTCTACACATGCACCTTCGTCTGGAACTCTACCATCAAGAATAAATAGAAAAATATCTGCATCCAATATTTTATCTCTATCGAGACTAAACATTGCTTTCCTTCTTTCATCTGCTTCCATCGTGTCATAAGGCGGCTTATTTCGCTCAATTCCGTCTCTTTGCGGAAGAAATACGTTAAATCCATCTAACTCTAATTTTTCTGTCAATTCGAGATTAAATTTCTTTTCTCCTTCATTGAACAGTGGTCCCGCAAAGTAGATTTTCATATTCCTACTTACCATGACACTTTTTATATTTTAAACCAGAACCGCATGGACATAAGTCGTTCCTGCCAATACCCTCTCCCGATATGTTCTCCTCCGTATTTTTCCTGTCTTCAATCAATTTTTCATTTTCTGTTTGAGCTTGAGAAGCTGTATTATTTTGCACCGGAGTCAAATCTAGAATTGCATTTATTATTGCGTTCTCATAATTAGTAACCAAATTCCTAAACAATATGTTTCCTTCTTTTTTATACTCTACCAATGGATCTCTTTGTCCATAAGCGCGCAGACGAACCGACTCTCTCAGGTGTTCCATATTTTCCAAATGTTCTGTCCAAAAAACATCCATTATCCTGAGAGATATTACTTTTTCTGCTTGTCTTAAGTTATCAATTCCTATTTTTTCCTCCTGTTCGTTATATTTCTCAATAGGAATATTATATTTCTCAAACAAAGAAACTATCTCGCTCTTTAGGTCACCTCCTTCAGCTTTTTCAAGAATAGTATATCGCTGTTTATAAAAAACATCTCTGTGTTTATTCAATACGTCATCGTATTCAAGGGTGTATTTTCTTGAATCAAAATTGGCGCCTTCTATTTTTGTCTGGGCAGATTCTATGCTTTTTGAAATAAAGCCGTTTTCAATCGGAAGATCCTCAGGAAAATTTAATTTTTCCATTATTGTCTTTAGTCTATCTCCTCCAAATACTCTGATAACATCATCATCAAGGGAAACATAAAACTGAGTTGATCCCGGATCACCCTGACGTCCAGCTCTACCCCTAAGCTGATTATCGATTCTTCTGGCTTCGTGTCTCTCTGTTCCAATAACATAAAGTCCGCCCAACTCAATAACCTTATTCTTATCCTCTTCGGTTGGAGGATTTCCTCCAAGCAAAATATCAACCCCTCTACCAGCCATGTTTGTGGCAATAGTAATAGCGCCAGGCTTTCCTGCTTGAGCAATTATCGCACCTTCTTCTTCATGATGCTTAGCATTCAAAACCTTGTGAGGAATTCCTTCCCTTTCCAAGAGCAGGCTTAATCTTTCGTTCTTATCAATAGAAGTTGTTCCAACTAGCACCGGCTGTCCACTCGCATACCTTGTTTTTATTTCTTCTGCGATTGCTTTGAATTTTCCATTTTCATTCTTATAAACTCGGTCCGGCAAATCCTTTCTGATTGCAGTTTTATTTGTAGGAATAATTATCACATCAATGTGATAAACTTTATCAAACTCTTCAGCAGATGTTTCGGCCGTACCAGTCATACCGCCAAGTTTTTTGTATAACCTGAAATAGTTCTGGAACGTGACAGACGCTAAGGTTAAAGATTCTGCCTGAACAGTAACACCCTCCTTAGCTTCAATAGCTTGGTGCAGTCCTCCAGACCATCTTCTTCCCGGCATCAATCGTCCGGTAAATTGATCGACTATTACGATTTCATCATTTTTAACGATATAATCTTTATCTTTTTTAAAAAGTATTTCGGCTTTCAGTGCCTGTTCCAAATGGTGGACATATTTTATACCTTTTTCGTTATATATATTTCCAATTCCAAGGATAGTTTCCACCCTCTCTATTCCCTTTTCGGTTAATACCACTGATCTCGTTTTTTCGTCTACTTCAAAATCACCTTCCTGCAATTGCGGAGTAATTCTTGCAAAATCAGAATACCAGTTAGAACTTTCCGCATCTGGAGCAGAAATAATCAAAGGGGTTCTAGCTTCATCAATCAAAATAGAATCCACCTCATCTACTATTGCAAAGTTAAAACTTCTCTGAGTCTTATCTTCCAGCCTATAAACCATATTATCCTTCAGATAATCAAATCCGAATTCATTATTCGTTCCATAAGTAATATCAGCACTGTATGCCTCTTTCCTGCTGCAAGGCCTTAAAAAATCCTGAACAACTTTAAATCCTCCAAGCTCATCTCTTTCTTTATCTAGATCAGCCTCTTCCTTTTCTGCAACAAAGTCCGGATCATATATGAAAGATTGATCATGGTTTACACAGGCTGTAGAAAGCCCTAGAGCATAATATATCTGCCCCATCCAAACAGTATCACGACGGCTAAGATAATCATTTACCGTAACCAGATGACACCCTTTTCCTTCAAGAGCATTAAGATACAAAGGACAGGTAGCCACCAAAGTTTTTCCTTCACCAGTACGCATCTCCACTATTTTCCCCCTGTGCAAACAAATTCCTCCGACTAATTGCACATCATAATGCCTTTTGTCTAAATTTCTTCGCGATGCCTCTCGCACACTGCCAAAAGCCTCTGGCAAAATATCGTCCAAAGTTTCGCCCGATTGAAGCCGTTGCTTAAAAATAACCGTCTTATTCTTAAGGTCTTCATCTGAAAGAGTTTTGTATTCTTCTTCCAAAGAATTTATTTTTTTTATTATTGGTTGCAAGTTATGAATATACTTCTTATTTGCATCACCAAAAACTAATTCTACTAATGACATATTTGTAATTATAATAAAAAGCCAAAAATAATTTTATTTGGCCTTTTATTCCATATTATCCAAAAAAATTATTCCGTACTTGTTTTTAACGCTCTTTTTCTCAATGCTTCAGGCTTATGGTCATATTTTTTGATCTGAACCTCTAGTTCCTCCCTTACTTTTAAAATTGCCGATCTAAAACTTTCTTTCTTTTCAGAGGCTCGAATAAGCTTTTTTCCTTTGAAAAGAAATTGGATAACTACCCTATAAATATCTCCCTTCTGGTGCTGATTGCTTTTTTCGATTTCTACGTCTACCGGGATACTTTCGCTATTTGAAATAATCTTTGCCAGAGAACCGATCTTTTTCTCGATAAATTCTTTAATCCTATTATCAACTAACATTGTTTTGGATCTAATGTTAAATTTCATAGGCCTTTGCAAATATTACTTTGTTTATATACCCTTCCAAGCCAATAATATCATAAAGACATAATAAAACAACCCTTTTTAAAAGGGTTGTTTTAAAACGATAAAATTACTTCTTTTTAGCTGTTTTCTTCTTTGCAGTAGTTTTTTTAACTACTTTTTTTACAGCTTTCTTAACAGTCTTTTTAACTGCTTTCTTAACTACTTTTTTTACAGCTTTCTTAACAGTCTTTTTAACTGCTTTCTTAGCTGGTTTTTTTGCAGCAACCATTTTTTTTGAAAATAATTATTTTTATCTAATCGACCTTTTGATTTTTAAAAAATTATTCAGTTCTCTCATTTAATTTTTAAAAATATTTTAAATTCTTCTTTTATTTTTTTATCAATCAAGAATAATCTTAAATATTTCTAAAAAGTTTTTCGAAAAATAAATTCCTTAAGTATATTTTCGCTCATTAAAAATTTTTGTCAATATGTTGATAACTTTTTTTACCAATTTTTTTACCTACCTACCGGCAGGTAACCATATTTTTATAAAAAAATAAGATATTTTTGGAAATATCTTACTTGTTTTTTATTTATAAATATTTTATCTCTTCTTGGATATCTATTCCAAATTTATTTTTAACTTCTTTCTTTATCAGCGTTATAAGTTTTAACACGCTATCTGATTTTGCCTGCCCTAGATTTATTATAAAATTTCCGTGTTCATCCGATATTTTAGCATCGCCTACCTTTGTGCCCTTTAAATTGCACTTCTCTATCAAATAACCTATTGGTATGATTCCCCTTTCTTCAAAAGATTTTAACTCAGGATATTTTTTAAATAATTTTTGATCTACCTCCCCCTCGTAATTTTTAAACACCGAACCAGCTGAAAATCCTTTTGGATGCTTCCCTAACCTTTTTGCAATTACATCCTGTATGCTTTTATTTATTTCCTCAACATTCTTTTTTTTGAAAAAAAACTTTCCCGAAACTATTATATAATCTGAATTCTTTTTAAATATGCTTGATCGGTAAGAAAACATACAATCCTCCCTTGGTATTTCCCTGTCTTCTGCATCCTTTATCTGTAGAACCTTTAGACTGATAATATTGTCCGAAATAACTCCATTAAAAGCGCCTGCGTTTCCATTTATTGCTCCAGCTATAGTGCCAGGAATTCCTGCTGCCCACTCAAGTCCGGTAAAACCAAGCGCCGATACCTGCCCCACCGTGTCGGCCAAAAACATTGCGCCATCTATGTCTACCTCATATTTTCCCTCTCCAATATCTTTAAAATCACTCTCAGATAACCTTACTTCTTGGAATTTCCTTCTATATGCCACAACCAATCCATTAAAACCTTCATCCGAAATAAGCAAATTGCTTCCCCCGCCAATTACATAAAACCTTATTCCATTTTCGATGCAAAAGCTCAATGCTTTTTTAACTTCTTCATAATCTCCTGTTTCCAAAAAAAACCTCGCATTGCCCCCGATGTGGAATGTGCAAAAATCTTTTAGAGATACTTCTTGCTTTATTTCCGGCAATTCCTTTTTTAATTTTGAAAACATTTCTTGCATTATTTTGTTTTCTCAAGAGAATTTATAACTTCTTCCAGTTCAACAAAGTCCGGATTTAATTCCAGTCCTTTCTTGTATTGTTTTAATGCTTCTTCAACTTTTCCGTCTTTTTCCAGTTTTCTCCCCATTAAAACATATGTTTCATAATTATATGGAGCTAAATCCATAGCTTTTTGATATGCGCTAATAGCTTGCCCTTCTTTCGATGAATCAATTTTTTCAGCGCTCTCGTATATCATTCCCAGGTTTTCCCAAGCAAAATAATTTCTTTCATTCATCGCAATTGCATTTTTTGCATAAGTTTCTGCTCTGGTCAGATATTCAAACGACTTCTTTTTTATTTCCTCACTGCTTTCAGCTTGCCCATCAGAATTGAAAAAATCATCGTAGGTTATTATCGATTTCGAAAGATATGCCTTTGAAAGATAAATAGCGTAATCAGGATTAGGAAACATTTTATGAGCTTCATCCAAAAGTTTTATATAATTATCCAAAGACTGGTTTTCGGTAAAAATTTCTTTATATTTGCTGTTTTCGCTAGATAGCATTATGAAAGTCTGATACTTTTGCTCGGCTTGGTATTGTACAAAAAAGTAAAGATTTGGCAATAATGCCAATAAAGCAATGGTGACAATTATCCTATAAGCATTGTTTTTTGCGCCCGATAATTCATATCGCTTGGTATTTGAAAAATATAATCCCAAAAAAACAAAGAGCAATAGAGTGACGGTAAAAGAAAAACGATAAAGGAAAAAGGCCAAAAATAGCATAAAGACAGATGAAATAAACAATAGGTCATCGCTATCCTTTTCTTCGCTCTTAACCATAAAGATGATCGCCTTCCAAACAAAAAATAAAGCTAGGGCCAAAAATAACAAAGCTCCTACTATTCCAAAATCATTCACTATCATCAAAAATCCGCTGTTTGGATGATTGGGAATATTTTCATCTGTACCAAAATCACTACCCTTATTCAAAGAAAAATTGTAAGGAAACGATGACGGCCCAGTTCCAAAAATAATATTTTTCGTATCGTTTAAGGATTTTGAAATTATATTGATGCTCTGGTCATAAGTAATCATGGGCTCGCTGTAAGCGTAGGGTTTTAAAATAGGCAAATCATTCAACGGCAATAAAAAATTAACCAAGAAAAAAAGGACAAACAAAAAAGAAATAAAGGGTTCGGGATAATTAAAATCGAAATCTCTTTTCTGTAGTCCTCTCCAAAATAAAAAGAATGCACCGACTGAAGATAAGAACCATCCTAATTTTGTTCCCATCAAATAAAGCATTATTATAAAAACAACTATAGCAACTGTAGCAAATGCCAATTGCAACATATTTTCTTTGCTTTTCTTGAAATCAAAATTCTTAAAAATATAATAAATAGAAAAAATCAATCCCAAGGCAAAAATTATCGAAGCCTCGGCATTGACCGGAAGCACCATCTGCAATTGCATTTTTGATCCTAAAAATATCTGAAAGAGATAGAGAAGCGCTAAGAAAAAGGCCCCACAAGTAAATGCCCTATAAGCTTTTTCCCTATTGTCTTGTTTAAAAATATTGCCAAAAAGGAAAAAAGCTATTGAAAAAACAATAAAACAGAATAACGAATCCGATTGAACCGGATACCCCCAATACCCTTGGAACAGATATCCAGAAACAAATAAGGAAACTGCAGCAAAAACTAAAAAAGCTAGAATAATTTTGGTTGAAGTCCCGAAATTCAAACTATTTTCCCTATTTTTGACTACCGTAATAAAAAACAGAGAAAACAATACCAGCGCAAAAACTAAAGCTATTGCTTTCAGGTTCATTACAGGAGATATTGCCAAATTTGGAATAAAGAAAAAGGGCAATAAAAATAAGAATAAATAGGCTACTTTTTTAGAAATATGTGTAAGATTCATAGGTGTTTTATTACTTGTATTACTAAAAATATAACATAAAACAACGAAAAACTAAACCTAAACAAAAATAGGGCCTTATGCCCTATTTTACTGTTAAACAAAACATTTTAGATAGAAGTGAATGAAAGTATCAGCAAGATAACTAAAATCAAAATATACCAATAAAGATTGCTAACTTTTTTAACCTTTATTGAAGAAACCATTAGCAGTGAGAAACATACAACAATAGCCGGGAAGAAATAGCTCATCGCCTGAGTCAAGAAATTATGGTAAAGAATATAAGAAATTATGGTTCCATACAGTGCCACTGGAACAGGAACTCCTCTGTAGTAATTTCTGCCATCTTTAACGACAAACCCTTCACTAGTAAAACGAGCCAACCTTATTATTCCAAAAACAACAATGAAAGAAGCCAATATCACGCTTATCAACAAATCAAAATTGAAAAATTTAAAGATAAACAAGGCTGGATAAACCAAATAATTTAGAATATCACAAAAAGAGTCTATTAACCTTCCCACCTCGCTTTCTATTTTTAGTTTCCTAGCAAAATACCCATCTAAGGTATCTAAGAAAAACGCAATGCTTATAAACAGAACCGAGAGGAAAAAGTTTCCTAAAAAAATGTGATAAAAAGAAAAAAGAGCAAAAGGGATTGATAACAAGGATATAATATTTGCAAAATTATTCCTAAGTGATTTTAAAACCTCCATAATATGTTTTATTAATTATATAGGTATATCTTACCAAAAAAATATGTTTTTTGAAACTATTTCCCTTCTATCGGCAATTCAAAATGATCAATCAGGTCATAACACCCCACTACACACTTGCCGTCTATACACCTCATTTCATACGGACAGTTAGATTTCATAGTAAACTCACCAGGAACATCACTGCAATCAAGCGCGCTATTGCAAGAGTCTTCCAGTGTTTTTTCAACATTAAAAACAGCTTTTGCTCCAAAATAGTCTTCTGCTCTCTCAAGAGTGATTGCCCCTAGATTCTTTTTCGATTTAGAAACCAATGGATAAATATCGGCTGGAAATTCTGCTCTTAAGTCTTTATCGTATAAACTCCCATCCCTTGGAGTCCACATTGTAAATGATTCTCCGCTTTCGGTTAATCTTACCGGAACAGAAACCCCGCTTGCCTGAACTATATGTTTTGGAGCATCTTTTACTGAACATTCTGAACATTCGCTCTTATCTTTTGAAACAAAACACTTGTTCAAGATCTCTTTATTGGGACAAACCATTTCTTTGTCGCTCACATAAAACTCTTCACAAAAAGCTTTCAGATAAACATTTCCCTCTTTACCCCCCAAATAATCATAAGCGCAAAAATCAATTCCCTCGCTCTTGTTAGCCCACGCAAGGTTTTGCTCCAAAAACTTTGTTATCTTGCAATCCATATCGTATTTCCTGAGATCGCAATTATCCAAATTTATAGCCGACCTTCCTTTTGTTTCCTCGGCTTTTTTGTCTGTATTTTCGTTTACCACAGTATTATACACTGGCTCCGCATTGTTTTCACCTTTAAAAAAGAAAAAACCAAAAATATAATAAGCTGAAAAGCCAACTATAATAAATGCAAAAATACTTATAAAATCTAATTTTTTCATAGTTTTAATATAATAATTATATCAAAACTATTATAACATAAATTTAGGAATTTCCTTATCTTCTCATAATCTTCGCATCCTTCCTTATAGCAAACATGCCTTCGCTGTAAATGGAGACATTTTCATTGCCCTGCAGATTAACCCTAAAAACCTCGTCTTCGTTAGGACTAAGAGTAGTATCATACCCAACAAGATCGTTATCCATAATCACATACACGATTTTTTTGCTATCAACAAAGAAAAATCTTTCATCAAGCAGTCTATTCCATTCCTTTGTCCATTCCTCAACCCCGCTTGAAGGATTCAAAGCAACTATTCTTGATTTTTCCATAAAAACTGTCGCATTGGCTTGATAGACATAAACAGAATCAGTGCGAGCAGCTGCCACCATTGAATTATTTGCCATCCATAAATAGTCACCTAAAAAATTGTTTATATCAAAAGCAAAAACTCTATTTAGGTTTACCACTTCCCCAATGTAGGCATTATTGAACGACGCATATAGATTTGACCCAGAGGCGACAATGCTAATAATACCCGGACGAAAAGTAGCACATTTATCAGCATAATACCTGCTGCAATCCGCCGGAATGACCCTTTTTTCAAAGTTTTTAGTTTGTATGTTGTATTTGATCAAAATATTAGATGCGGCAAAATAAAGATTTCCCAAATCATCCATCGTTATTTCTGAGTGGAAACCGAAAGAAACATCTCCCCATAAATCCTCGGACGAAACTAATTTTTCCCTTATTATCTCCTTTCCTGCCTCTTTCACCAGAAACAGACTCATTTTATAAGGTTCGTCAGAAGCTAATATAAAAATATTTCCGTTTTTGTCGATTGCGGGATCATTGGAATATATTCCTGAAAACTTCTGTTTCCATTTTACTTTTCCCGCAGGAGATAGCGCAAAAACATATTCACTATTATTAAAATATATCGTTCCATCGCTCCCAATAATAGGATCTGTCCCCTGTCTATTATTAAATTTCCATTTTAAATCTCCATTCGGATAAAAACTATTAAGCGTAACTCCTTCCTTTTCTTTTCCGATTAGATAAAAGTTTCTGTTTGCGTCAATAATCGGATAGCTTGAAAATTCCATTTCCATTTCACTAAAATCCGAAAGTTGCTTATTTTCATAATCTGCCGGCCCGGTAAAATCATAACTAAAAGTACGAGAATAATCGGTATGTTTAAACGCTAATATTGGTTCGCTTTTGTCTATTTGAATGGAAACCACATCCGATAGTGGCAAAAAGCCTTCATCCTTCTTTATTCCCACTTCAAAAAAGTAATTCTTGTCAAAATATAAATCAGAAATTATTGCTTTGTTTATTCCCGTTTCAAAACCAAAATCTACACTAAAATAATCAGCAACATTTGAAAATGTTTCTTCATCTATTCCCCCTACTCTATAATAAACTATGTATTCAATATCCTCCTGTCCGCTCCATTCCAAAACTACCTGATTCTTCAAGTTTCCCATTCGCACTAAAAGATTATCTATTTTTTGATCCTCTATGTCTTCGTCCTCTTCTTCCTCCTCTTCTTCATTATTTTCATTCTCTTGGTTTTTAGTGCCTATTGAATTTTCTTGTTTCGGGGTTCCATACAGCCCAGAAACACTATCAGCATCCCCCGCATAAGTATGCCAGGAAAGATCATTTTCCCTTTCCATACTTTGCTTATCTTTGCTGTTTCCTTCAGTCCAACTATCTTCCGCAGCAACATAATCAATTAATTCACAACTTCTATTGAACAGTATTAACGATTCCGATTTATCACTTAAAGCTCCTGAATATATTTTATCAGCTGCAACATTTGAAACAGAATTGTCATCAGTCCTTTCCAAGAGATAAAAACCATTTGCAGTAATCTTTTCATCCTCTCCAAAAACTACTTTTATATCTTTGTTCTTATCAAAAAGCTGCCACCCAGATAATGAAACCTCGTTTTCCGTAATGTTTTTTAATTCTATCCATTCATTGCTGCTGCTAGCGACAGTGCCCATCCATGCAATTTCGTTTATAATAATTGGCGTATGAGTTGGCTCTAAAGTACTTGCACTGCAGTAATCTACTTGGGGAACTGAGGTATGCACCCCCGAAGAACTGGAATGGCTTGGCTTTGAACTTGCGTAAAGATTGGGAAATCTCGCCATCCGAACTCTTTCTTCCGTATTATTTTCATAGCGTGAATTTTCTTGCTTTGGGGTCCCAAAAATTCCATTATTACTACTCCCAGAATATGTATGCCAAGAAAAATCTCCCGCATTTTCCATAGTCCGCTTCTCCTCATTGCTTCCTGCTGGCCAATCAGGATCTGCATTAACACTGTCGTGAAAATTACAATCAGCATCATATAAATAATACTTTTCATTTGAATTGTTCAAAGACCCTTTGAATATGAAATCTGCATCAACCCAAGGAACAGATTTTTCGCTTTTTTCTAAAAGGACGTATTCTCCGGGATTAACTAAAAGTTCTTTTTTAAAAACAAAATCTTCATCGGCATCCTTCCCATATATTTTCCATCCATCAAGATTAACTGCTTGATTGCCAATATTTTTAAGTTCTATCCACTCATAAGAAGAATTTTCCTTGCTTCCCATCCAGGCAAATTCATTAAAAATAATTGATTCTCTTTTTATCTGCGCGCTGCTTTCTCTTGCGCATTTTTTGGCATAGAATTCTTCCTTTTCCTCTTTTTCTTGTTTTTCTTCTTCTCTTTCCTGCTTTTCTTGTCTCTTTTCCTCTTCCTTTTCAAGTTTTTCTGCTAACTTTTTTTCTTCTTGTTCTTTTTTGACTTTTTCCTTTTCCTCCTCTTCCAATTTTTTCTCAAGCGCTTTTTTAACCTTCTCTATGTCTTTTTTACGTTTCTCTTCTTCTTTTTGAATTATTTTTTCTTCCGCCTTTCTTTCTTTCTCTTCCTTTTTCTGCTTTTCTTGTTCTTCTTTTTTTTGCTTTTTATCAGCCTTTTCTTTTTCTTTTTTTATTTTTTCTTCATCAGCAGATTTATTTTTCTTTTTCTCGCTTTCCGCCGTCTCCTTCTTTTTATCTTTATCCTCTCCATTTCCAATAGAAACACCTCTTATGATATTCATTACTTCTTCTTTTATTTCACCCGAATCACCTCCCGACCCTTTTAGTATTTCTGAATTATTTGTACTGCCAAACAACCCTCCAACGAAAGGAATATCCTTTAAGAATTTATTTACAGGATCTGTGACATATTTATCCATCCAAGAAATTGGAACCAAACCCAAATCGGGAGTACTTTCAGAAAAAGCGATGTTTGTTTCTACCATAGAAGTAAATCTATAACTGCCAGACAAAAAATCTTCTACCTCTCCCCTTACCTCAAGAGTAAAAGGTGGTAATTCTTCCCCCTTCCTCAAGCATATTCACAAATCCCAGCGAAAGACCGTATGATGTTTTAGTTTGAGGAGGAAGTATCTTTTTTGGAGAAAAAAAGCGTATAGTCATCAAACCCTTATCTTCGGTAAGCGGTTTATACACTATGACATACTGGAAAATAGTTTCCTTATTATCTTTAGAATTCATCCCTCTTATTGCGCCAAAAGCTACTTTAGCCTGATTAGCAAATAATTCTTCTGTTGCAATACGAACCGCCTCATTTACCGAAAGCTTTTCTATTCTTTCGATTATTCTTTTTGCTGCTGCCTCCTCGGAAGAAAAATCTTTTATTACTATCTTCAAAGTATTAATCACGGTATCAGCTGGCAGATCGGCTAGTGTGTAATTCCAAAAATCAAAAACAGTCGCATCGCGCAAAAATGAAAGCGCTGTAGTTTCTTGAGGCGAACGATTATTTGTTAAATAAATTGTCCACTTATCTTCTAAAATTGCAGGTAGCGAACTAATAATTCTTTTGGCATCAATTTCCGAAAACTCTAGATAATTTTCATCGGATTGAAAATCAAAATTTAAAAGATCAAAAGCATAAACAAGCTGAAAGCCGAACAAAAAAGACACCAAAATGGCAAAAAGCCACCTTTTGGCAGATTTCATTTTTTTATTTTATTTAATGACCAGAGAATTCAAAAAGTCATCAAATTCTTTTTCGCATCTTTCCTTGTCCTTACCAAAAAAATAAGAATCAATTTTATAAGTAAAGTTATTCACGGGAACTTTCATAAAAACTGCCTTTCCTTCTCCCCTCTCGTCTGGAGACATATTTAATAAAGCTTCATATTTTCCAACCTTTACTTTTTTCTCGTCAGAATCTTCCGTAGAAAAATAATCATCATTATTTAAAGTTTCCATTATAAAGTTTTTGTACCCGTTTTCCATCTTATCGATCTGTACATTAAAATCAATCCAACATCCAGTTGAAGGAAGTGGAGCCTTTTTAACATCCCCATCCATAGGCAAAAAATCCTTAGACTTCATAGAAATAGCCGAAAAAGAACCCTCAAAAGCATCCCACTCTCTTGGAATTTTTACAGAAACTTTTGCTTTATCGCTATCCATCCAAACTTCATCGCCTTCAAACCTTTTTGTAAAATCTTCAAAATAAGCCTTTCTACTTCGAAAATCTTCAACTCTTGAAGCAAAAAGCTTCTCCTTCTTTTGAGTTTCATAATAACTATAAACAGCAAAACAACCGATAACCAAAACGATAATAATGGCTAGAACAGCAATAATTCCTACTTTTTTCATTTGATCAAAATTTATTATTATATTGATTAACGTAGTACATCTCTTTAAGAAATTTAAATCTACTCTAAATATTGCTTAAAATATTTATAAGAATGGCATAAATTTAAATTTTATTGATTATTATATACTACTCCTCAAGAGAATTTGGCATCCAAACTTGAAACATAAAATTTTATGTTTCAAGATAATGTTTCAAATTTGAATATCAAATTTATAAAGAGCTAAAAAAACAAAATCCCGCCTCTAAGCGGGACTACTAATCCTCTGGAACTACACTGCAATTATAATCAATCACTTTTAAAAAATCAATAGACTACGGTATTCGTAGTATATTTCATTTGCTGTTGCGAAATCACATAATAAAGCAAACGCAACAAAACATTTATCAATTCGTCTTTAGTCATACTGCTCAAAGGCTTATCAATTGAAATAGGCAATGTTTGCACGGTTGGCGAAGAAACAAACGTTGAGGCGCTAAGCGAATAATAATATTTGCTTGATAAAGACGTAGAACCAAATGCAACAATAGAAGGAATAAAAATAACAGACAAAACATCCTTTCCCATATTTTTAATCACAAGCTCCCCTTCTTTCGTTGTGGGAGATATCCTAAGATAATCGACTATCACTTCATCGTTTGGCTTCTTGATAACATAATAAACCGATGAATAGCCTGTTGGAGATCCTTTAAATTTGAATTTGATATCCCCATTACCTCCGATAAATTTCTGCCACTGGGCAGAATACATTGATAAGCTTTGTCCCAAGAAAAGATTGCTCTCGCCCGACGACGGTAGAAAATTATTTAGCGTAAAAACATGAAAACTTTTCAATTTTTCGCTGTTAAAACAAAACTTTTCGGAAAACCTGCAATCGTTGAGATAAACCGCAACACTAAAATCTGTGAACACTTTTTGGAAATTGTCCTTGTAGCCATTTGCAGCCAAGGCCTCATTCACGCTATCTATCCCAGTTTTCTTTGATTTTAAAGCATCCATTAAAACCCTTATCCCATATTTTTCGACCAAATAATTACCAAAAATAGAAACTGCTCCATAGCTTGCAATATCATTTCCCCATTCAGTTAATGAAGTTGATGGACTGTTTATGAAAACATTTATTCTGTTATCAAGATAGCTATTTTCTTTCTCGTTATACCCAACATGGGTTACCGCATACTCAGAAAGCATTTCAGACAACCAAATAGCCTCCGGTTTTCCATCAGTCCTTAGTTCCTTTTGATTAATAGTAATCAAATGCATATATTCATGCGTAAAGAACTCTTTTAAATAATTGCTTTTTAAATATTCGCTATTCAGATAGATAATTTCTCTCTCGTTTGAAGTAGGATTGGTAAATCTGCTGTATTCATCAACATTTCTTACATACCCCCTAGCATTCCCTTTCAATGGATAGAACAATACAGTAATTTTTTGATCATTATCTATTCCCGGAATAGGCTCTGTGCCAAAAGTACTGTTTAATTTTGGCTTTATGTTAGAAATAAATTCATGGTCAAGATTTTCCAAAATTGACAACATTTCGTTTTTTTCAGAATCTGTCCTGCTGCTCCAGTAATACTCTTCCAAATAAAAATACATTCCCGAACCGCTTTTTACCAATACTGCATTTGTTTTATTGACACCCGAAGCGCTATATGACGGTTCAACAATAAAAGAAACACGCTGACCGATTACGTCTGCGCTAACAATAGGACTAAATCCTATAAAAAACAAAAAGAGTCCTATAAAAAACGATCTCTTTAAAAACTTTTTAACCATGTTGATATTTTATCATATCCGAGCAATATTTCAAAACAAGCAAGCCATCCATACTAAATTGCGAAAAACCCTCAAAGGGCCACAAAAACCCTACAAAGAAGAATCAATTCATACCTTAAAATATTTTTGTGACCCTTCACCTAATACAACGTTTTACCAAAGATTTTGTTACACCTTCTCCTTTTTTCGAGGCCGGGCCTTGTTCGAGGCCGGGCCTCGAAAAATTATCGACTTAGGTTTTGGGTTGAGGTGGAGAGATATCTGACCAGATAATCAGAGTTCCAGTCGTTTGTGTTTTCGCTGTGTCCTTGGGCAGATGCGTCGGACCAAACAAAACTGGCCATGGTTGAAGCCACACTGCTATATGAAGCAGGAATTGCATAACTACCTACTCCATTTGGAATATTAGTGTTTATATAGTCTCCACTAGAAATACCGCCTGTCGATGTAATTGTTACTCTAAGCTCATATGTCCTTTGTCCAGAAATCTGTTGCTCGCCATTTGCAACAAAAACTATATTTCCTGAAGAATCTGTATCTCCTAAAGAATTAATAGTGGCAACACCTTCTACTTTTGTATTGCCATCTACCCATAGTTCTGCATTTGTAACAGCCGCCTTCCCTGCTCCTGAAGTTTTTGCAACATTGAATTGCATCTTTTTCCAGGCAATAGTGCCAGTTCCATTGGTCGAAATAGCAAACTTGGATAATATCTGTGTCCCCGCTGTTAAGGTAGAAGTAGGCAATGAAACCAAGGAAATAGTAGGTATTGCCTTATAGACATAAATAGTGTTGCCAGACAATGGAGTACCGGTAGGAGTAATTGATGTTCCACTGCTTGATCTTACCAAACAGCCTGCCAGGCTTATATTCGTAGTAATTTCTGCTCCACTGTTTCCCGCTCCCGAACCGACATTTGCCAAAACAAGCTCCACTGTTAATACTTTTGCATTATTTGAGTAAACATAAACCGATGAAGAAAGATTAAACACGACATTGGTGCTTGCCGGCATTGTTTGGATAATATTATCACCATCTTTCAAAACAACACTGGAAACAACAGATGGATCAGCAATGGTAAACGTGAGTTGCGAAATAGTGTATGTATCATTTTGAGACTCAAATTTGTAAGCAACAGTTTTGACATTGCCATAATCATCGGCCAACCCAGCAATTGCAGTAGAAGCATCTCTAGAAACTTCAAGCGAAGGAATATTGTTTGAAATTATCTGGCCGTCTACCGAGAGCGTATTCATACTAGTGCCAGACTGGCTTCCGGTTCCATTTATCACCAACGATGCCTTCATAGAATCTCCCGTACTTACTGTTCCATTTAAATTAGCATATAAATCAATAGATAGCGTCCTAGATGTTGGTATCGTAAAACTGATAGAATAATCGTTGGTAGTATTTACCGTAGGCTTGATTGAAGAAGTGATTGACGTTCCGCTGTCTAGCGAATAGATAACATACATATCCGACAAATCCGCATTTGTAAAAGTGCTTCCCGAAACCGAACTAATTGTAAATGACAAATTATTAACATTTATGCTTTCGGCCGTTCCAGAGACTGCATACCAAGAACCTATTTTAAAATTGTTCACCGGCAATACGGTTGCCTGATTTCCATAATTAGATTTTTTGAATACGGTTAAATTTGCCTGAGACACGCTAACCGAAGCGCAATATTGAATAGAAGCAGGAACATCTATCACATTGTACGAAGTTTGTCTTGTTGCATTTCCTGTTTGAGTCAACATTTGGATTGAAAAAGTATCTCCTGAGGAAATATCGTTGGTTGTGTCGCCAGAAACAGCTCCGGTGTCTTCGGTGATATCGGCATAAAATTCAACAACCGTATCGCTTCCTGCTTGAAAAGTATAGTTTGTATAATATGTCGTCCCCCCTTTTACGATAGTTGTTGTAGATCCAGCCTGAGACCCATTAATCATTACTCTTCCATTTCGAAGAGAATTAACATTCAAATTATTGGTCGAAAATCCAAATTTTAAACTATCAACTCTTATTGCTTCTCCAGTAGCTCTAAAATTAAACCTACCAAGCAAAACGTTGTTTCCTCCTTTGGCAATAGAATTAGGTAGATAACTGTTTTGCGGGGTAATAGTAAATTGACCAACGTTTATCAAAATAGCGCCAGCTGTTGCAGGCAAACCACTTGGAGCAACAAAAACCCCATAATCGTTGTCTTTTATGTCTATATCGGCACTATTTCGAAGTGACAATTGAATGCTTCTTGAAGATCCCCCATAAACATCGGCCAAAACTTTTACATTTCTTGTTCCTGTATTGAGTATCCTATCCAAAGTAAAAGTTGCATAATTGTCATAAGTAAGCATATCTGTTCTTGCTACTTCATTGCCGTCCACTAAAAGCCTGAAATTTCTAACATCGCCAGAATTGATAGAACTGATCTGCTTTAACGAAAGCCTGGTAAGCCTCACATCCTTATTGTTTACATTGAACGTAGATTCCCACACCCTTACTCCGCTGCCAGAGTCGGCAGTTGGCGAACCCGACGGTTGGACATTTGTAATAGAAACCGATGCTAAGGTTGCTGTTGCAATAGTATTTATGCTCCCCGACAATGGGAAAAATGCAGACAACTGGACATTTGTATTTAAAGAATTCAAAGAAATTCCAACTGTCTGTCCGCTTGCGCCTGTATTAATATCAGATTTTACGGCTATGGTTTTACTTCCTCCGGCAGGAACAGTAAATACCCCATAAAAATTGTTGAAAGAAACTATCCCCGACGAAACAGAGCCAGAATCTGTTATCCTTGTATTTCCATCAAACAAATAAACATTTTTCAAAACGCTATCACCAGAAATTCCTAATCTTCTGAATTCTATTGCGGTAATCCTTGCTTCGGTATTGCTTCCATTTGTAAAAGTAAAGTGAGCCAAGTCGGCATTTGCCTGCCCTGCTACAAGAGTAGTAGCACCAGGATTATCATAAGAAAGACTAATGGAAAGAGCTCCCGAAGTATTATATTGCGATTGCCCATAATTAGCATAGCAAGAGACAGACGCTCCGCCATTGTAGCCCTGGCAAGTCCAATACCATGGACCTGATCCAGTTACAGCACTTGAATTTCCTGAATAACATAATCCCGCACTAGGCATAGATGTAAGATTTTGGCCATTAGAAAAACCACACTGCCCGTTAACTGCTTGAACAGATTCTGACTGAGGTTGCGATTCTGTTGGAGAAAAATCCTCTGCCAATAATTGATTAGCCTTTGCAATACTTAAAAATCCCCAAAAGCCAGTTCCTCTTGTTCTCCCGATTGGATATAAAATTTCATTTGCATATTTGTTTTGAAACCTAATAACTGCAGCCCTAGTAGAATAACCAAAATATGTAGTTTCCCATCCCGAAGAACCATACCCCGTATAGGCAACTTTTGTGTCTGGATCAGAATTTAAGAATCTTTGCAAATACTTTACTTCTTCCCCTCTTGACCCTAAAGCCAAATTGCTGGAAAAGCGAAATCCTCCCAAATCGTTTGAGTAACTCGAAAAGGTATTACTATTATAAGGATTATAAGAGCCTGTCTGAAGAATGAGGTTATTCATAATACTAGCAAGCTCCTCTTGGGTACAGGCACTAGGATTATCCAAATCGCAAGCGAACACCAAAGACGAGGACAATACCCCTCCTAAAACCATTCCTATTATGAAAAAAATGTATTTTTTGATGTTCATATGTATATATCTTACCATTTAATCAATGCTATCCCTTACCCTAGTATTAGTATTTTAACCATCAATTGTCAAGAAAAAACCCCACCTATTCCTTGTTTAAAATCTTAAGGTTTTCTCTAGAAAATGTTTAAGTTTTCTTAAGCATCAAAATGCTACAATGTGGCCAAAATAATAATAAATATTTAAAAAAATATGGAAAATGATTTTTTAAAAGAATACCGTTGTAGTAATTGCAACAAATTGCTTTTTAAAGGCAATATAGCCGAAGGAAAAATAGAAATAAAATGCCGAGGCTGTAAAGATATTAACACTATCCAAATAGATAAAAGTTTTGAAGAAAACGAAATGGAAGAAATAGAAATCTCGCAATAAGCGAGATTTTTTGTATGAAAAAGTAATTAGAAATTAGTAACTAGTAATTAGTACATTGAAGTTTGCCTTTAGCAAACAAATACATTTTTATTAGCGTAGACGAAAGACAGACTATGCCTTCATAGATAGATGGAAGTAATCTTTTAAAGATGTCTTTATCGCCGCAGCCCAATTTTCGGCAAGGCCGGGCCTCGGTCAAGGACAGGCCTCGACGTTTTTAAACCAATCACAACAAACAATAGATTGCTTCGTCTCCGCCTACTGGCGGATCCTCGCAACGACAAGGAAATAAAATTCGAACTACCTTTAAAAAGATTCCCGGCTACGTTCATCCGCCAGCTGGCGGATGAACAATCGGGAAATGACAAACTAAATACAAAAACGACAACACAAAACCCCCTTTCGGGGGTTTTGTGGATACTCAATGTCAGAATATCCAATTCACCTCGCGACAAACCATTTAGATTAATCTTGGGTTAAATTAATGTTTCCATTAAAATAACTTTTCAATTAAGACTATTTAGTTAAGTTTTGAGTTGAAGTTGGAAGATTCTTTACCAAGTATTCACCAGACCAGTCACGAGTAGTTTCGCTGTGGCTTTGTGCAGATACGTCTGTCCAAACAAAGCTTGGAGCTACTCCATTCGTTAAGGCTAAGCTAAAGTCAGAGTCAACAGCTGTTGTTGAACCGTCATCAACAACTGAATCAACTGCATAGTCTGTACCTCTTGTGATAACTATTGTCAAAGTACCACTTGAGACAACTGCATCATCGTCGTTCACCAAAGTAACATTTCCAATTCTCAATTGCATTCCATTGCCTTGACAGTCAATGGAGTGTACTGCTGAGAATAAAGTAGTGTTTACTGTGACAGCGCCAGTAAATGCAGCACCTGTATAAGGAGTACATATTAGTCCACTTACACCAGATACAGTCAATGTAGCAGCACCAACAGAATTTTCTGTAGTACCTTCAGCTAAAGTCATAGTAAAGCCGGTTGGCACGCCATAAGATTGAACAATCTTTTCTGCACCAGCTGTTCCAGCATTATGACCAATAACTGTCTGATCTTTTGTAACATCTGCAGTTGTATATTTAGCAACGGCTACCCTTCTAGTATCAGCATTAGAAACCGTGTTGTCTGTATCTGCATCTGTATAAGCCAAACCTGTAGCACTTACATCTAAAGCAGCAGCTGCATTAGCATAAGTGTTAGGTGCTTTGTAAACTGTTAAAGTGTTAGGAATACTTGTGTTGATGTATTCACCAGTAACAACACCTACGGCATCAGTAACAGTAGCTCTTACCTCATAAGTCTTCTGTCCTGAAATCTGTTGTTCACTTGTAGCAACAAAAGTAAGAGTACCAGCAGCATCATTGGTAGCGATAGTCGCACCAGCTGTAGTATTTCCATAAAGAGTAGCTACACCATCAATCTTAGTATTGCTATCAACTTCCCATAATTCGGCAGCTGTTATAGCAGGAGCGTCTGTTGCGTGAGAAGATTTTGATATATTGAAAATAACCTTCTTCCAACCGACTGTACCTGTTCCGTTTGTAGAAACAGAGAATTTAGATATTACCTGAGTACCAGTTCCAAGAGTTCCTGATGGTAAGCTTACCAATGAAATAGTTGGAACAGCCTTGTAAACAAACAATCCATTACCAGAAACAGGAGTACCTGTAGGAGCTGTCAATGCACCATTAGTTGATCTAGCTAAACAGTTAGTCAAGCTAATGTTTGTAGTAATAATAGCACCTGTGTTTCCTGCACCTTGACCAACACTAGACAAAGCTAATTCAACAGTCAAGATTTTTGTTGTATTTGCACTAACAGTAACTGGAGTAGCAAGGTTGAATGTTACAACACCAGAACCAGATTGTGTGGCTAATACAGTGTCACCATCTTTCAATGAAGCAGTAGCTACTACTGAAGGGTCAGCAATAGTGAATACCAATCTGCTGATAGAGTAGTCATCGTTCTGAGCTTCAAATTTGTAAGCAACAGTTTTTACTGAACCATTGTCGTCGGTAATAGATGAAACAGCAGTTGTTGCGTCCCTGCTAGCAACCATGCCAGCATTTTGCGCAATAACTAATTGTCCATTAGTAGCAGTGTTTGCAACAGCTACACCAGAAGAAGCACCTGTACCAGAAACTATCAAGGTAGTCCTCAAAGAATCACCAGCAGTCACGTTACCAGCAGTATCAGTGTTGTTGTTTTGTAATGAAGAGTAAACTTCAACCTTAACAGTCTTTCCCTTGCCTAATGTGAAGCTAATTGGGAAGTCGTTATTTGCATCAACAGTGTTTTTAGCTGTTGTTGTAATAGCAGTGCCGCCGTCGTTTGTGTAAACAACGTATAGGTCTGCTAAATCATCTTTGTTGAACCTAGCGTTACCAACGTTTACAGCGCCAATTCTGAAGTTGTTTACATAAATATCTTCAGAAGTTCCAGCTGTTACGTTGTAAGAAGCGATCTTTGTAGCTGGCTTTGGAACAACTAAGTTCTGGTCATTAAGAGTAGATGTTCTAACAACAGTAAAGCCAGATGTACCATCAGCAACTGTTACTCCAGCAGCAGCACTAGCAGACATAGGAACATTAACTGTACCTAGTGAAACCTGTTTTGTACCATTTGCAGAAGTTGGAACAGCGAAAGTAATTGTTAAAGTACTTCCATTTGCGATGTTGTTTGTTGAGTCAGCAGTAACAGTAGCACCTGTTGTGTCTTCGCCAATGTCGGCATAGAACTCAACAATAGTTTCGACACCAGCTTGGAATGTGTAGTTTACATTGTAAAGAGTACCAGCAGTCAAAGCTAAGCCAGCTGTTGAACCATACTGAGCACCATTAATCATAACTTTACCATTCTTCAAAGAAGCGATTGAACCAGCGCCAGTGCCAGCACCAACACCAGTAAATCTCAATCCTTCAACTCTGATGTTTTCACCGTTTGCCTTAACTTTCCATTTTCCAAGCAATACACCGCTAGCGTTGTTTGCAACAGTAGCTGGAAGAGCACTATTGTCAACAGTAACAGTAGTAGTACCTTGGTTAACAGTCATTTGACCAGTTGTAGCAGGAATACTGCCAGCTACTGGAGACAAAGGAACATTGTAGTCTACGTCTCTGATATCAATATCAGCGTTGTTTCTTACAGACATCTGAATGATTCTTGAAGAACCACCTTTGATATCAGCTAAAACTTTTACGTTTCTTGTACCAGTTGCTAAAACTTTGTCAAAAGTGAAGATAACATAACCGTTCTGCAAAGCAGGAGTTGTAGCTACTTCTACACCATCGATCAATAGTTTGAAGTTGATGATGTCTTTTGCGTCAATAGAATTGATCTGTTTTAGTGACAATCTTGTGAATTTAACATTTCTATTGTTTATAGAGAATGCAGATTCCCAAATTCTTGTACCATCAGCAGGATCAACATTTACGTTAGCAGCTGGTTGAGGAGCTGCAATAGTAACAGTAGCTAAAGTAGCATTTGCGATTGAGTGGATGTTTCCATTCAATGGTAATGTGCTAGCTAGAGTTACACTTGAAGTAACACCACTCAAAGCAATACCAACTGTTTGACCACTCTGGTTTGCAGCGATATCAGCCTTAACAGCAACAGTTACAGTTTGTCCAGCAGGGATTGTGAATAATCCGTTTGGATCATTGAAAGTAACCTTTCCGCTAGATAATGAACCAGCGTCTGTTAATCTTGTTACACCGTTGAATAGGTAAACATTTCTAAGTGTACCATCAGCTGAAACACCAAGTCTTGTTAATTCAATAGATGTAATCTTAGCTTCAGCATTTGAACCATTGGTAAATGTGAAGTGAGCTAAGTCACCAATAGCCTGTGTGCTAATTAAAGTAGATACAGCTGGGTTGTCAGAAGCAATAGCAACAGACAAAGAACCAGTTACAGGTACTGTTGGGTTAGTTGGAGTTGAAGTTCCACAAGGTAATCCTGTAGTTGAACTATATGCAGCTCCGGGTAAGCAACCTGCTGTAGGAGTTGAAGGAGTTGAAGGAGTTGAAGCTAATAAAGAATTAGCTTTTGCTCTTGAAATTGAACCCCAGTAACCATAAACAGGAGTGATTCCATACTTAGCCTGGAATTTTTTTACAGCATTTTTTGTTGCATTTCCAAAATAAGTGGTTTCATTTCCTGGAGATCCAGCACCAGATACTGATACCTGGGTTTCTGGATCAGAATTTAAAAACACCTGCACGTATTTTACTTCTTCACCTCTTGAACCAACGGTCAAGTTTTTTGTGAAAGTAAAACCTGCAGGAATCGAACCGAAAGAAGCAGGAGATGTTGTGGTTGTGGTTGTTGTAGTTGTAGTAGAAGATAAACCACTAATCAAAGACATCAATCCTGCTGTATCGCATTCACCTAATGTCTGAAGTGTGCAAGCGGCTGAAACAGGGCTTACAAAAACAGAAGCAGCGAATACGATTGTAGCTAAAAGACCAAAATTTTTGTTTGTATTCATTTTTATTAAATTAATTGTCCAAAATATTAGAAATAATTATTGAAATAGATTGCTTCGTCGCTTGCTTCCGCATGCTCCTTGCAAAACACAGTAATTATTTTTAAACCTAATATATTTGGGTTTTGGCTTGTTCCCTATTTTGAAATTTGGGAGACCAAAATATAAAAACATTTTTATTATCAGCTAGACTATCAACCGACTACCTTTCCCCTTTATTGTTCCATCTATCACTCTGCTTTGCCTTCAGCAAAACAGAATAATAGCTTCATTAGAACAATAGAGAAAGACAACCAGACAGCTGTCGTTGCTATCTATAATCTAGTCTTTAAGTTCAAAATTAATATCAAATAGTGATTAGTAATTGGTAACTAGTGCTTTGTCTACCTTAGGTGAGAGAGGCTAAACCCCTCCAGAAGCACCGATCTAATTCACCACCAAATCTAATTTGCTATTTTTTACTAATTTTGAACTTAAAGAACTAAACAGACAAGCAACTATTTACTAACAAATTCATATATATTCGCAATCAATATTTGCCTAATTTCAATTGGAATCAAGCAAATATTGATCGCAAATCAAAAATTACTTTCCAGCGGAAGGCTGAATTTTGTACAACTCTTCTACTGCATCAGAATACTTTTTCAAAGCAAAAAAATCCTTAGCCTTATTAAGAATTACTTTTTGTTGATCAGTTAAATTTTTAGCATTATTCTCAAGCTCTTTGATTTCATTTTCTGCTATCACTTGATAAAACTCCTGCACTAACGGTTCTTTCTCATCCATTATAACAGCATTGGAATTCTTTTCAAGTGTCTTAACTTTTGCAACAACAGTGCCAGCAAACTTGGCTTTTTGTTCTGCTGGAAGCGATCTTAACTTTTCTGAAGCGTCGGCTAAAACCTTCTTCGTTTCTATTTTTTCTCCCTTAATATCTTTACTTTCGGCAACAACCTTATCCAATTCAGACTCGGTAGCCCGGATAACAGCCAATAGCCTCTCTTCCGGAGTTTGAACCTTTTCCACCTTTACTCCAGTTAAAACACTGGCTAATTGGGTTAATCCTCCGCTGTAAGAGCTGTTTACCACGACAACAGCACCGAATAGCACACAGATGAGCAATGAATAAGCAAAGGCCATTTTAGGACGATTAAAGGCAACTCCAAATAAATGCAATGCGCTTTCTTTTAGTCCAACCGCCGGCTCTGTCTCAAAAGTTTTTGAAACAATAGTTTTTTTAGCAAAAGAAGCCCAATCTGCATTAGGCTCTACTTTTTTCATTGATTCAAGCTTTTTTATTATTTCGTATTCGCTCATTTGAGTTTTTTATAGCTGTCTAATGATGTAGACGTGAAAAACCAGAAAGTGTTACAGTTTTAAAAATTAGTAATTCGTAATTAGTAATCCGTAATTAGTACTTTGAAGCTTTCTTCGAAAACTTGAAGACATCTTTTATAGATTATTCTTGCAACTCCTTATCAATCCATTAACAAGCTTATTTACCACTATTGTCTGAACAAATAACTCATCAAAATCTTCTTTTTCAATATACTTTAAATCTTTTGCAATAATGAGCTGATTTTGGACTTCTGAAATAGATCCCCTAGACATATAATAAAACCTTGTTTTATCCGCATAGCTATACCTTGAAAAACCTTCAGCAATATTGCTAGTGATTGATACCGCTGCCCTTCTTTAGTTGATCCGCCAAAGAATATTGCTCATTTTTAGGGAATTCGCCAGTTTTTTTATAAATATCAAGCACTAATTCATGAGATTTTTGCCAAGAATCAAGATGATAAAATGATTTTATAGTCATATTATATTAATATGACTCTATGGTCCTTTGCTTGCGCAAGCAAGCTACAATGCGCTAGTTACTAGTTACTAATTCCTAATTACTAATCCTCCAATATCTGTCTTAATTGCTTCATCCCCCTAGATATGAGCACTCTCACCGCTCCTTGAGACTTCCCCATTGCCTTTGCCACCTCAATAATAGGCTCCTGTTCTATATAATAAAGAAACACTGCCTGCTTGTATTCATCTTTCATCTTATCCATCGCGCACGTCACCGCACGAAACTCGTCTTTTATCTGAGCATCGTTATGGATATTCTGCTTCTTGTCTTCCAACACATTGGCAATTTCGTCAATATCTGTTCTGGCTTTTTCCTTGTTACTTTCCCTATAATGATCAATTACTATATTCCTTGCTAAGGTAAACAAAAATGCTGACGGGTTTTTTACCTCTTTATCTAAAGATATTTGCTTCCAAAGGCGGGTAAAAACCTCTGACGTCAAATCTTGAGCAACAGCCTCAGAACTTACCTTAAAATATATAAAACGATAAATACGCCCTAGATATTCATCATAGAGCTGTGAAAAAAACTGTTCTTTATATTTTTTCTGTTCATTCATAATATAAGCTTTATTCCTTTGCTTCGGGAATAAACACTTTAATATACGTGGTTTATTTCGTAAAAGGTTGATCTCCCACTGCCTTTTGCCACAATAATACTCTTATCTTTTAACTCTTTTATCTCTCTCCTTACAGACCTTTCGCTAGTATCTTCAAAATGCTTGCTTATCTGGCTGGCCTTCAAAAAACCTTTATTTTGCAATATTTCAAGGGTTTTTAGCTGAATGCTTGAAAGTTCCTCATAATCTATAACTACATCGGTCATTACCTCTAGAACCGTCTTTTCTTTCTTTTGCTCAATCCCTAATTCTTTTCTGTCACCAAGCTCTTTTTGGGGGCTTATTACTACCCCTTCCAAACCCTCTTCGCTATCTATACTTTCTGCCGATGAAATCCTTTTTTTACCGGCATAATCAATAGCATCTTTTTCTCTTTCTGTAATCAATTGTCTTCTCCCTTCTATCCTTTTCTTTATATCAACATCGCTGTCAGGAATATCATAAGCGGAATCAATTCTCAGCAGGGTGTTTTTTGCTTCTATTTCTAAGGATAAAGATTGATCTTCCAACCAAAAAATGAGCTCAGAATATTCTGCTTTCAAAATAGAAAAATTTCTTGGATCCGCCCAACTCTGTAGTTCGGCAAGATTAAAATAATGGACCAATGCTTTTGCAGACATAACAGCTTTTTTGATAAATTTTTCATTTTGGCCCAAATTTGGCTTTGATAACAAAACGGTGCAAGAAAATAAAACATCTAAACTCTCCCTTCGAATAACTAATTTCAAGGGTTCTTTTTCTGGGAAAAGATCCGTAACTTTGTAGACTGCGGATGTTAGCTTTGCGATCCTTTCTTCTGTTATCATATTAAGGACAATATATTAAAAATTACCATAAAAGTCAATGCTAAAACCTGATAGAAAATTACTAAAAATATGAAAATAAAACCTTAAAAAAGCAATGGTTTTAAAAAGCAAAAACTAAACATAATTTTACCCTACAAAATACCTTTTTCATTGGCAAAAAAGAAAAATTTAAATCCATTTTAAGATATTTTTTGTTGCTATTAAATTTTCTAAAACCAAAGATTAAATCCATTTTGGCCAGATTTAGAGAAAAATCCCTCAAAAGACAAATCATATTCTTGGCCAGAAAATAATCTGGCCATTTCTGGCCAAATTTATCTGGCCAAGACGATTATTTTGGCCAGAAAGAGTTTATTAACGTTGTAAATACAATACTAAAATGAATATTATCTGGCCATAGTTTTTCACGTTTTGGCCAGATTAAGAAATATCTGGCCAGATTATTGGCCAGAAAAAACGTTGATTTTGGCCAGAAAAAATATTCTGGACAAACAAATACCTATAAAACAAAAAGGGGCACCTCCCCTTTTTTCTTTTTTAGGATTTGTTATTTTTTCCCTCTACTCGTCATCCTTCTTATTCGAAATAAAGCTCCCTCCTATTCTTACCAATTTTCCACCTGCACTAAGCAAGAAGAAGGCGAATATGCTCCACAAAGAAGCGTTTAATACTAGAAGGATAGAACTAGAAGGAAGCGCCTGATTTAGCTGATCCTTCACAGCATTCCCTATTGCTTCATTCATTTGGCCCTGGACATCTCCTCCACCGATATTAGTAGTTTTATTATTAAGAGCAACAAACTGCTCCTTAAATATCTCTGGAAATTTATCCTTGCCGGTAAAATAATTATAAGTAACAAAAATGTCTCCAAAAATCATAACCAAACCAATTGCTAATAATATCCAACCCAAAATATTTTTCATAATTTTTTATATTTATATTACTTATAGTTTAACAGATTTCCGCCTTCGCGAAAATGACAAAAGGAAACGGGAATGACAAAAGAAATATGGAAAATTTAAAAACAAGATTCACGCCTTCGTCCGCCAAAGGCGAGTAAGCGGAGATGACAACCATTGAGATTAAAAAGGCGGACTATTTTGTCCGTCTTTTTTTATTTTACTTTTACAAGGGATTGTTTTTTCTTCACGGGAACAGCAAAAGTTTTTAGCACTATCTCCCCGTTTATTTCCTCTATTTGGATTTTATTTCCTTCCTTTATTTCTCCTTTTACTATCTGCAAAGCCATAGGATCCAAAATAGTTCGTTGGATCACCCTTCGAAGAGGTCTCGCTCCCAAATTAGGATCAAACCCTTTCAAGGATAATAATTGTTTTGCTTTTTCGCTCACAACAATACCTATGCCCTTCTTTCCAAGCCTTTTCTCTACCTTTTGAAGCTCTAAATCAACAATCCTTTTTATTTCATTTTGCCCCAAGTAATTGAATATTATTATCTCGTCTATCCTATTTAAAAACTCTGGTTTGAATTTCTCCTTCAGGGCATCATAAACTTTTTCTCTCATATTTTCCTTCTGTTCTGATATCTCTCCTATTTCTTTTCCAGAAATAAATCCCAAAGGAGCTCCTCTTGCAATAATATCTGAACCGACGTTAGAAGTCATTATAAGAATAGTGTTTTTGAACGATACGACCCTTCCCTTTGAATCTGTTAATCGTCCATCATCCAAGACCTGCAGTAGGATATTAAATACCTCTGGGTGAGCCTTTTCTATCTCATCTAAAAGGATTACGCTATAAGGCCTGCGTCTTACTTTTTCGGTCAATTGCCCTCCCTCGTCATAACCAACATAGCCTGGAGGGCTTCCTACCATTTTGGATACATCAAATTTTTCCATATATTCCGACATATCTATACGGATAAGAGCATTTTCATCATTGAATAAGAACTCTGCTAAGGTTTTAGCTGTTTCTGTTTTTCCTACCCCCGTAGGACCTAAGAATAAGAAGGATCCAAGCGGCCTAGATTCTTCAGAAATGCCAGCCCTAGAGCGACGGATTGCGTTTGATACGGCTGTGATCGCCTCTTCCTGGCTAATAACCCTTTTGGTTAAAACACCCTCCATGTTTTCCAGCTTTCCAGCTTCCGATTCTAATAATCTCATAACTGGAATACCGGTCCAGCGAGAAACCACCCTTGCTATTTCCTCTGGCCCAACCTCTTGTTTCAAAATAGGATTTTGTTTCTGCAATCTTGATAATCTATTTTCCTGTTTCCTCAATTTTGTAAACAAGTCAGGTAATATTCCATATTTTATCTCGGCTACTTTTTGTAAATCACCTTCTTTTAGCAGTTTTTCAAGCTCATATTTTTGCTTTTCTATCTCTTCCTTGAAATTCTTTATATTCGTGATAGTTTCTTTTTCTGTTTTCCATCTAACCGAAAACGTATTAGCTTTTTCAGATAATTCTGCTAATTCACGCGCAATCACCTTCTCTCTTTTCTCATGAACTTCTTTTTCTTTTTCTGTAGCAGGAACTTCTTTTTTCAAAGCCTCTTTCTCGATTTCAAGCTTTTGGATATCTTTTTTAAGATTCTCCAGTTCGATCGGATTTGATTCTATTTCGAGACGCAATGCAGAAGCCGCTTCATCCATTAAATCTACGGCCTTATCAGGCAAAAACCTATCTGGGATATATCTGGATGACAGTTCTGCTGCAGCAACAAGAGAAGAGTCTTTTATCTTTAATCCATGATGCAATTCATATTTTTCTTTAATGCCACGCAGGACAGATATAGTGTCTTCAACTGTAGGTTCGGTTACATATATGGGCTGGAAACGCCTTTCAAGAGCTGGATCACTCTCAATATATTTCTGATACTCTTTTAAGGTTGTTGCTCCAATTGCACGCAATTCACCTCTAGCTAAAGCTGGTTTCATAAGATTTGAAGCGTCAATAGCCCCTTCTGCACCTCCAGCGCCGATTAAGGTATGCAATTCATCTATAAACAATAAATACTTCCCCTCAGCCTTTTTTACTTCTTTTAAAAGCATCTTTATCCTGTCCTCAAACTCTCCTCTATATCTTGTTCCAGCAATCAAGGCTCCGATATCCAAACTGATAACCTCTTTTTCTTTCAAACTTTCTGGAACTTCTCCCTTGACTATTTTTTGAGCTAAGCCTTCAACAATAGCGGTTTTTCCAACCCCAGCCTCACCGATTAATAACGGATTATTTTTTGTTCTCCTAGATATTATTTGCATCAAACGACGAGTTTCATCTTCTCTTCCGACTATTGGATCAAGTTTTCCGTTTCTAGCCAGACTAGTAAGATTACGTGAATAGTTTTCGATGACTTTATACTTAGCCTCTGGATTTGGACTCGTAACCCTTTCGCCTCCTCTTATTTGCGCAAAAACCTTTAAAGCAGTTGAATAATCGAGCTTTGTTGGTATTGAACCATCGGCAATCTGCGTTTGTCTCAAAAATGGCGTTTTTTCAAGCAGTTCTCTAGCATAAACGGGGGTGTTTAGCAAAGCTAAGAACAAATGCTCTAAAGATATGAATTCATCTCCCAGATTCATAGCTTCCGCCCTTGCTTGCTCGATAACCCTTGCCATATCTTGCGTCAAGTAAAGCTGGCCCATTGTTTGGGGGTTATTAGCTACTGGTATCTGATTCAATGAAACTCTTACGCGCTTAGTTAGCTGCTCGATATCTGCTCCCAATCGATTTAGCAAATTAAGCACTATGTTATCGTTGTCCGAAAGGATGGCTGTTAGTAAATGCAAAGCATCTATTTGCTGCTGGCCCAATTCACGAGCCAAATTCTGGGAATTATTCACCATCCTTTGGGCCTTATTTGTAAAATTTATTCCATCCATATTTTTTTAATAAATAGCCGATTTCTAATTTTAGCACTCGGTAGTCTAGTTCGCTAATTTATCTCTACGCTCATTATATATAAAATAAACTAAAAGTCAATTTTCTATTTTAATAATCAGTAATTAGGAACTAGTAATAGGCAGTTTTCTTTCAGAAAATTTCAAATATTTTATAAAGATCTTCGAGTTTACGGAGTAAACTTCAATGCGCTAGTTACGGGTTACTAATTACTAATCCCTTTTTTATCGAGATATTCTTTGAATTTTTTTGCTGCTTCCCTTCTCATATACTGATTCTTTTCTTCAATCCCCATTTCGGCAAATGTTTCATTTTTTCCATCCGGAATAAAAATCGAATCCCATCCAAAACCATTTTTCCCTCTAGGACTATCGGTAATTATTCCTTTTGTCTCACCTATGAAAAACTTCACATCCTTTCCATCAAAACAATATGCCAAACATACCCTTGCGATTACCTTTTTGTTGTTGCCTATCAGTTTGCATATTCTTTCTAGTGGCACTCTATCGATTAAATGTTTTATCAGCGCTCCCGGAAAACCGTTTAAATCATCAAAAAAAAGCCCCGTATCTTCAACAAAGACTGGGCGCACTAATGCTCTATAAGCAGCCAACACTTTTTCTCTTCCTACATCCTCTGTTTCAATGCCTTGGCTTTCTGGCAAGTCTAAATTTATCCTTTCAAGCTTTATTCCTAAAATCTCTTGATATTCCTTAAGCTTGTTGTCATTTGAAGTAACAAAATACATTAAACGATCAATTAGTTATTAATCCACTCCTGCTTTCTTATTCCTAATTTTTCCGCTAGCGCTCGGGCCTTTTCCTTATCTCTTCTGTTTACTTCCTGCTCCAAAGATATCATAGTTTGTTTTTTTACAAAATTATCAAGAATAAGACGTTCGTATTCGCCCTCTACTTTTAAAATGAATGGATTATTTGGATTTGATTCTATAAAATGCTTGAATTCTATATGTTCTCTCGCTAAAAACTCTCTTTCTCTCTCCCTGAGCCCAGCCAAAGAAATTTCCCCTCGGATATATTGAACTACTCTTTGCTGTATTTGCCCCCTTAAATTACGCAATAGTTCAAGCATTTCGGGTGACAAGACCTGATAACATTCATTGTAATAGTTAGAAATTTTACGCTCTTCCCCAAGGACCTTATCAGAAATAGAAGGATCTACCAGTCCTAGTTCTACATTTTTTCCATAATATTCGTTTGTTGGTTCTAAGGAAGTCATCTATTTTGCATGATTTTTTAAGTATAACTTTGAAGCTTCTACATTTATAGATACTTCAATATCGTCTAAAGAATAAGTGACAAAAACTATTGGATCAAAAATGAAAAATGCCCATCCATCCTTTAAATACCAATTGGAAAAATTCTTCTCTTCGGCCGTTAATACATTTCCCACGTTTGCATCTATTTCTGTTCTATAGCCCCCTGCATCAATTCCTAAGGCTAGTTTATCTACAATCACCCCAACAATTGATTGCCTCAATGAAGTCACTAAATACTTGAAAACTTCGTTGTTCTTATTTTCAGACTCAAATACTTGCGGCAAAGAAACAATTTTTCCTGCTTCGCTGTCATAAGTCCAACACAAGAGTGTTTTTTTAACCAATTCGCCTGAAGCATATTCTGAAAAATACATTACAATAGAAACATATTGCTCGGATTGGTATATCGTAGGGCTTTCGCCTTCCAAGCTCACGACAATGCTCCCATTTTTATACTTATTGATAAAAGATGTTTTTTTCTTCTCTATATCGGCATAAACAACAGCCTGGACTGATTCTGGCAATCCTGTTAGTCTGAATATTTTCGTAGAATAATTGTTTTTACCCGACACATCAAGAGATGTTGAAATATCAGGTCTGGGATAAGATTTTAAAGAAGCATTCTCTGCTGTATTCACCTCCTCAATAACTTTTTGTCCAGAATTATCTTTCCCGAGCGGTTCATATTTTGGCTTTTGAAAAAAAGAAAATACTGTAAGTGCCAACAGCACTAAAGCCAGTATAAAACCCCCATAAGTATAAATTCTTTTATCTTGTAAATCTATCATATAATCTTATGTTATTACGCAATATGTAAAAACTTTTTTACTTATTCTTTTCGAGCCAAGAATCTAGTCGTTTTTTTGCTTGCAAAAACGGTTTTAGGGAAACATTTTCAACCGCGCTCCCTCTCCCATAACCAAAAGGATTATCAAGCCCTTTTAAGAAGAAAATCATATAGACAAGCATAAAACTCACAAAAGCTATGAAAAACACTCCCTCATAAAACGGTTCTATTTTTATAAAAACCAACCCTATCACAAGTAAAAAAGTAAGGATTTCGGCAATTGCATAGCCAGTTCCTATAAAATCAGTGTCTTTCATAGTATGTGCCCTATTTACCGCCCTCCTTATCAGACTTTGTTCATTTTTTAACCTGGCAATATAAGGAGGATGTGATAAGCCCTCAAGATTGATAAAACATTCGTTCAATTCTTCTAAGTCGGCCATCGTTGCCGACGTCCCTTTTTTATTTTCAAACCACGAATGAATATCAATGCAAATCTTGGAACATTTTTCAACCAAGCTCCTACCAATTTCTTTATCCTTAAATTTGTAAATAATTTTTCCTTCATCGGCTATAGATTCAATCATAGAAGATATGTCTGTAGGAATTTTTTCGCTTTCTTTATAATCTGTTAAAACTCCTGAAACTAAAAATCCGATCAAGAATATATTTGCCGAAATAACAGCAGTAAACAAGGCGTTTAGAGAAAATATCTCTAACCCATACTGATGAGCCAATATTTTTATTATCACTATTAAAGCAATTGCAGGAAGTACTTTTAACGCAAGGTTGAATTTTGGTTTTAACATGTTCCTTTTATTCTTCATTTAATGCTGCCCTTGTTACTTCTCCAACGTTTCCGGTTTGTCTTATTCCGTGAGCTTTTTGATATTCGATAACAGCGCTATAAGTCAATCCTCCGAATTTTCCCGTTGCCGGTCCGCTAAAATAGCCTTCTGCTGCCAATCTTTTTTGTAATTCTAAGACTTCATCGCTAGTTATACCGATATACAAAAGCCCTTTGAATTTATATTTTGAACTAGTAGTGCTTGAATTTGGCGATGTTCCAGAAGTTACTGTGATTCCCAATGTTGCGCATTGTCCACTGGTCTGACATATAGTCAGATCGGCAGTTCCAGTGCTAAGTCCAGCAACGATTGCCTTATTGCCAACAATAGCAATAGAAACGACATTAGGATTTGAATTCTTGGAAAGATAATAACTGCTTCCTCCCATAATGGTAATTATGCTACCAGTTCCGCTTTTAAGAGAAATACTGCTCGGACTTAAAATAATCGTACTTGCAGACGTAGAGCTACCGACCGAAACAGAAATTGGAACACAAGAATTATTTACTGAACAAACAACGATTACCGCTGTTCCATTGTTTATCCCATTAACGGTCATACTACTACCAGAAATACTAGTTGATACGGTACTAGAACTTGAATTATACGCAACCGAATAAGAATTATTTGACCCTCCTGACAACTGGATAGTAGCGCTTTGCCCGCTTGAAAGAGACACTGTTCCTTGACTAGCCACTAAAAATGAACTAGCTGACGTGCTTGAACTGCCCGAAGCAGAAACATTTACAATAAGAGTTGCACATTGCCCGCCGGTCTGACACACATAAATATTAGCATTTCCAATTGTTGTTGCTGAAATACTTATCGTGTTTCCATTTATAGAAACTGAAACTACGCCTGGATTGGAGTTGCTAGACACATAATAACTTCCCGAGCCGGTAATATAAACACTGGAGCTTTGTCCCAAAGCCAAAGAAACACTGCTTTGACTCAATACAATAGAAGAATTACTGCTACTGCCACTTCCATTTACCGTTACGCTTAAATTAGTGCATCCCCCTTCAGCAGAACAAACAGCTATCGTCCCGGTTCCAGAAGAAACACCAGTAATCGTGACTATATTGCCGCTTATATTGGCCGAAAAAATACTTGCTGGATAAGAAGCTAATGAATAAGGAGACGCCCCGCCTGAAATAGTAACGCTTAAAGCTTGTCCAGTAAGCAAAGATAAACTGCTTTGGCTTAATGTTATATTTCCTCCACTAGAAACATAATTGACCGTAATAGATAGAGAACTGCAATTGCCTACAGAACTACATATGGTTACCACCGAAACCCCGCTAGAAATTCCATACAAACTAAGAGTGCTTCCATTTACGGTTGCTTGGACATAGCTAGGATTTGAATTCGCAGAAATATAATAGGTACTACTTGCTCCACCCGAAATATTAACCGTTGTAGTTTGCCCTATTGCAACGCTTGGATTAGATGGATTAAAAGTAAGCGTGGTATAGCTAGCGGAACCGATAGTAACATTTACTATTCCGCAATAACTTTGTCCTGACGAACAAATCGTAATAGAAGAAGATCCGCTAGAAGACAGTGTACTCAAATTAAGAATAGAATTATTGATACTGGCCTGTATTACTCCCGGATTGGAATTATTTAATATGGTATAACTTCCATTGCCTCCCGAAATAGAAACCGGAACAGTTTGGCCAGCGGCAATAGTAACACTCGTCTGACTGAATGTTAAAGCACTATAACCAGAATTTTGAACCGTCACATAAATACTTCCGCAGTTAGTAGTGCTTCCCTGACTGCAAACAGAAACAACGGTACTTCCATAGCTATTAGCAGTAATGGTTATGCTTGATCCGCTTATATTGACATTTGCAATCGGAGGATTTGAATTATTCGACAAATACAATGAACTGCTTCCTGCCGTTACTGTTGAAGATTGTCCAACAGACAATACAACTCCTGTTTGGCTCAAGTTAAGACTGGACGAAGTTACCGTTTGCGGCCAAGCCACACTTGAAGATTGCTGTCCATTGACTAAAACATAGACAGCTGAACTTGCAGCCACACCGTAAGTTCCCGAACTGATAGTAGTCGAAAAATACCCCGTAGAATCGGTTGTTCCCAAGCTACTCAATTGCAAACCAGTTCCCGTTTTCGTATAAGAAAGAATAACAGTAGAACTTGCATCTCCATTTACAGTTATTCTTACTGAATCTCCGCTTCCCGTACTAGAAACAGAAAGAGAAGGAGTTAAGGCATAAACAGGACTCAATACTAAGAATAGAGCTGCAAAAAGCGAGAAAACAAATCTGGTTAAAAATTTTTTCATATTCCTGTAATTATTATTTTTATTTATTTCATAATATCACAAATAAAACAAAACCTAAAACTTACTAAAAAGTTTTATTTTTATTGAGCTGTCCAACCCCCATCAACATATAATACAGATCCTGTGACGAACTTTGCCTCATCGGAAGCCAAGTAAGTAGCTGCATAAGCAATATCATTCGGTTCTCCCATATGCCCTAGCGGAGTTGCTGCAGTAATTGCTGCATTAGCTTTTTTATCCTGCTTTATTCCTTTGGTCATTGCCGTTTCTATAAAGCCAGGAGCAATTGAGTTTACTCTTATGCCATAAGGAGCCAATTCAAGAGAAGCCGCCTTGGTTAATTGGTTGACTCCCCCTTTTGAACTGCAATATGCTCCTGCTCCCCTAAAACCAACTTGCCCCAATATGGAAGCCATATTTATAATAGAACCTCTTATCTTTTTTTCCTTCATATAGGCAGATGCGCTGCGAACGCCATAAAATACGCCATTCAAATTCACTGCTATTACCTTATTCCAAACATCATCATCCATACTGGAAACCTCTCCTACTAATCCGATTCCGGCATTATTAACCATAATATCCAATCTACCAAATTTAGAAACAGCCAAATCAACTAGCTTTCTTACTTCTTTGTCTTTTGAAGTATCTGCTTTTTTAAAAATCGCACCTTCTTTTAATTCACCGATATATGGATTTATATCTGAAAAAACAACCCTTGCTCCTTCTTTCACAAACATTTCGGCAATAGCTTTGCCTATTCCAGAAGAAGCGCCGGTAACTATTGCTACTTTATTTTGTAATCTCATTTTTGTTTTTTGTTTTACTATTTATTAATTATCTAGTTTACGTCAATTTTTAGCCAATTTTTGCAAAAAGAATCATATAATTCTTCCCGTATTTTTTTTCACATTTTGGACAATACGCATAATGGATATAATATCCATCGCTTTTTGGGATACTCTTCCCTTCTTTTTCCAAATACATATTCATATCTTTTATAAAATTAGGAACTTCATTATATCCGCCATCATAAACCTTAGCCATAAATATTCCAGAAATCCTTATATTATTCGCCCCCTCAACTTCTCCAGTCACCGAAATGTACAAGTTTGATTTGAATGCACTAGGATCTTGGAATAAAACAAGGATTTCTTCCCTATTTTCATCGATCTTGCCTGTATTTTCGATAAGCTTCATCATTTTGGTTAATTTTTCTCCGATCATGGGAGAAAAAGGTATATGGAAAAATGTGGGAATGGTTTCTTTTATAAATTGTTTTCCGCTCCAGTTAAATATTTTTTTGTCCCATTTTTCTACATTTAATCTAGGACAACACTCTTGGATATTTTCTTCTTGCATATTTTTATATATTAACGATTTATAACATCTTTCTGGGTAGCCTTAAAATATATACTGCGCTAACCAAACAAAGAGATCCCATTATTATGAACATTGCATTAAAACCAAAAGTTACCACCAAAAATCCTCCTGTTATCGCCCCAAACGATACCATAAAATAATATATTGATTCCCAGGCTCCCCATTCCCTGCCTGCCTGCCTTCCGTCAAGATGTTTTGAATATAAGGCGTCAAAAGCCGGCGCATAAATAGCTTCACCAAAACCTATCAAAACCTGTACCAACAATAAAGACCAGATTGAATCAACAAACATATATCCGAAAAATGACAATCCCATGACAATATAACCGCACACCAAGACTAATTCATTTTCTTTTAGCCTATCAACATATCTTCCGGAAATAAGCGTGGTTATTGCTGCAGCAAACGCATATGTGCAAAATGCATAACTAGTATCTAAAATACTTCCCCCAATTTTTTCAACAAAACGGGCATAAATAGGCCCAAGCATTGCAGTAGCGGCAAGAATTGTCCCATTTGTCATTAATAATATTTTAATCTGCTTGTTGAACGATAATATTCCTCCTTGTTTCTTACTGATAAAAGGTACTTTCATAAAAAATAATTAGTTCTTCTTATTAATGTGATTATACCATTTTGATTGATTAAAAACAAAAACCGCTTCATGCGGTTTTCAAAAGTACTCAAGTTTTACTCGTTATTTTTTTATCGTATCGGTTCTTGCTAGAACCGTCTCAGGCTGGCTTTTCTTTCAGTCAAAGAAAAGCCTTCTCGTCCTTCAAACTGCGGAGGAGACAGGACTCGCCTTCGCATCGGTTCTTGCTAGAACCGTCTC